>Ga0335394_10000010_pt1 | contig 213092 bp, 204 predicted proteins | sample MAT03_FD_205741 | JGI IMG/M metagenome (GOLD analysis project Ga0335394, IMG submission 205741) | Freshwater microbial communities from Lake Fryxell liftoff mats and glacier meltwater in Antarctica - MAT-03 (spades assembly) (version 2) ... | reverse complement strand
GACGTTCAGCTAACTCATTGAGTTCACTACAGAATTCTGTGACATCGTGAAGGCGATAAATCCATGCGCGGCCAACCACCATGATTGACCGTGCGTTCTGCTGCAGAGTGTCCCTCGGTGTCTGCCCATCTGGGCCACGCAGAATTCATGAGGTCGGGCCAAGGTATGCTTCAGCCGTACGGCGAACTTGAGGCAAAAGCACAGGCTGTTGGATGGCTCCAGCGGCCGTTTTGCCATTCGGACCGTTTCGCCATTCGGGTGGCCCGAGGCGCCGTGCAGCAGCACATCGAGCGCTTGGCCATTGCGCACCCGACTTTTGGCAACGCCGGCACGACCCATGACACCCATCATCCGCAGCCTGCTGGAGACCGACCTCTACAAGTTCACGATGTGGCAGACCATGCTGCACCGGCACCCACAAGTGCGGTCCGAATACCGCTTCATGTGCCGCAACGACAGCGCCTCACTGCATCGCACGCCGCTGCGCGATCTGCTGGCCGACGTGAACCGGCAGCTGGACCACCTGTGCACGCTGTCCTTCACCGAAGACGAGCTCGCCTACCTGGGCGGCCTGCGCTACATCAAGCCCGACTTCGTGGACTTCCTGCGCATCTTCCGGTTTCAGCGCCGCTTCATCCAGGCGCAGGCCCACGGCGACGAGCTGGAGATCGTCGCCAACGGCCCGCAGGTGCACGTGATGGGCTTCGAGATCTACGTGCTGGCCATCGTCAATGAGCTGCACTTTCAACGCTTCGACGCGCCCGCTGCCCTCACCACCGGCCGCGCGCGGCTGCAGGCGAAGCTGGCGCAATTGCGGGCCTTTGAAGTGCAACCGGCGCGGCGCCACCCCTTCGAGTTCTTCGACTTCGGCGTGCGCCGACGCTTTTCCGGCGCCTGGCACGAAGAAGTCGTGCGCACGCTGAAGGAAGAAGTGCCGCAGTTCTTCAAGGGCACCTCCAACGTCTATCTCGCGCACCGGCTGGGCCTGGTGGCCATCGGCACCATGGCGCATGAATACCTGCAGTCCTACCAGGCGCTGGACGTGCGGCTGCGTGACTTCCAGAAAGCCGCGCTCGAAGACTGGGTGCAGGAATACCGCGGCGACCTGGGCACCGCACTCACCGACGTGGTGGGCATGGACGCCTTTCTGGCGGACTTCGACCTCTACTTTGCCAAGCTCTTCGACGGCCTGCGCCACGATTCCGGCGACCCGGTCGTCTGGGGCGAGAAGGCCCTGGCGCACTACGCCAAACTGCGCATCGACCCCCACACCAAGCGCCTGGTGTTCTCTGACGGGCTGGACCTGCAGACCGCCTTGGGCCTGCACCGCCACTTTGCCGACCGCACCCAACTGGGCTTCGGCATCGGCACCCACCTCACGAATGACGTCGGCCTGGTGCCACTGAACATCGTCATGAAGCTCGTCAGCTGCAACGGCCAGCCCGTGGCCAAGCTGGCCGATTCGCCGGGCAAGACGATGTGCACCGACGCCACCTTCCTGGCCTATCTGCGCCAGGTGTTCGGCGTCAAGGGTTGAGACTGCCTGCAGCGCCCAGCTTGTCTTCGGTGCGGGTGTCAAAGTCGCCGGCCTCGTGTCGTTCATGCAGCTGGCTGGCCGGCTCACCCGAGATCCGGTTGACCATGCGCCCGCGCTGAACGGGGGGCGCTGTCCGATCTGGGCCGTCCAACGCTGCAGATGGCGGTAGGACTCGACTCGCAGGAATTCCCGGGCGCCATACACGAGGCCCTGCGCCAGCGGCCAAGTGCAGCAGGTTCGCGCCCGATTCGGAGACGCGCACCGGCACCGGCCCGCTGCGGTCGAGCAGCGCGGGAAGCTTGGAACTGGGGTTCACGCACAGACTGCACGGGGCTTCGACAAAGCCCTTGCGAGCGCTGCAGAACGTGCACGCAAGCCCCGGGAAACACGCGGTCACAAAGGGCACGGTGGCTGGCTACACTCGGCGCGGCCTTGAGTTGGGAGTGCCTTTGTCATCGACGCGTCTGCACTTGGGTCTGCACTTGGGTCTGCACTTGGGTCTGCACTTGGGTCTGCGCTTGGGTCTGCGCTTGTTCCTCTTGGCGCTCTGCCTGTGTCTGGGCGCACTCGGGGCGCCGCTTCACGCCCAGACCCCGGTGCTCGCGGACGCAGCCACGCTGCCAGCGAAGCGCCAGCGTCTGGCGCTGGTGATCGGGGTGGGCACGACGGGTGTCGGCACCCCTGGTGCGCGCCCAGTGCTGGAATCGGCCCGGCGCGACAGTGAAGCGGTGGCCGGCGCGCTGCGCTGGGGTGGCTTTGAGGTTCTGCTGCGGCTGGACCCCAGCGCGGCCGATCTGCGCGCCGGGCTGAAGGACTTCCGCGACCGCTTGCGTGCCGACGGCATCGGCCTCATCTACTTCACGGGCCTGGCGGCGCAGGTTGACGCGCGCAACCTGCTGCTGCCCGCCGACATGACGCTCAACGACGCACTGGCAGCGCCGGCCGTGGCCACCGTGCTGCGCGCCGTGGGCGTGCCGCTGCAAGAACTGGTGGACGCGCTGGCGGGCGGTGCCGACAGCCCGCGCCTGCTGCTGGTGGACGCCGCCTACCGCAACCCGGCGCTGGCGCGGCTGACACCGCCAGGGCTGGCGCGGCCGCGGCTGGCAGCCGGCACCATGGCGTTGCTGGGCCATGCGCCAGGGGCACTGCAAGACCCGCCGGCCGTCACGCCGTTGCCAAGCCCGCCGCCGAAGGACCTGGCGCAACTGGCCGCGTCGCGTTTTGCCCGCGTGGTGGTGGACGCGCTGACCACCCCGCGCATCAGCGTCCCCGAAGCGTTGCGCGCGGTGCGGCTGGCCGTGGCCGACAGCAGCGGCGGCGTGGCCCAGCCCTGGCTTGCCGGCGACACCTTCGGCCGCGAATACCTGGCCGATGCCGCGCTGCTGGAAGCACCGATGCCAACTGCCGGCTCCGCGACAGCCGCCGTCGTGGCCGCGACAACCGCAGCCGCAGTTGCAGCAACAGCCGCAGCATCCATAGCGATCCCCGACGCCGACCGCCGTGCCACCGACGGCCGCACCGCCCTCGCGCCGGGCCGTGGTGAAAGGCCGGTCTTTCAGGCGCGCATCAGCAGTTATGGCCACGCCGAGGGCGACATCCTGAGCTACCAGGTGACGGACACGCGCAAGGACGAAGTGCTGCTGAACTACACCGTGCTGATCGATGAAGTGCGTGCCGACGGCCAGATGCAGGCCAATGTGGGCAAGTTGCAGCTGGACGCGCAGGGCCGCGTGAAAAGCCAGAAGGAGGGCCAGCGCGGCGGCCAGAACAGCAGCGACGGCGCCGAGGCCACTTTCGAGCCCGCGCAGGAAACCTGGTGGGCGCGGCCGCAGGCTGGCGAAAACCGCGTCCTGGCGTACAAGGAAAACTACGTGCGTGCCGACAAACAGCGCGGCCAGATCGACTGGCGCGGAAGCAGCCAGGTCGGCAGCCTGCGACAGATGGAAACCGCGGCCGGTGACTTCGAAGTCATGCCCATCAAGTCCACCGGCCAGGCCATCGACACGCCGGTCAGCGGCCCGGTGAGCAAGCTGCAGTTCACGCGCACGGTCTGGTATGCGCCGAAGCTGGGCATGCCGGTGGTGATCGAGATCGAGGACAACGACGAAGCCGGCAAGCCGCTGCGCCGCGAAAGGGTCGAACTCACGCACGCGCAGCAGGCGCGCACCGCCAATTGAAGCGCGCTGCCGAGCGGACAATGGTGGTGCTGGCGCTGATGTTGAGCGCAGGCTGCGCCACCCGCGCCCCGCCGGGCCGCGACGGCCCGCCAGCCACGCCGCCCGCCGACCTGGCGCAGCGCCCGGACGCTGAACCGCGCGTCGAACCCATCCGCGTCGGCGGCCCCAACAAGCCCTATGAAGTGCTGGGCCGACGCTATGAACCGCTGACCAGCGACGTGCCGCTGCAGCAAAGCGGCGGCGCCAGCTGGTACGGCCGCAAGTTCCACGGCCGCCCCACTTCCAGCGGCGAGCTCTACGACATGTACGGCATGACGGCCGCGCACAAGACGATGCCGATCCCCAGCTACGCCCGCGTGCGCAACCCCGCGAACGGCCGCGAGATCGTCGTCCGCATCAACGACCGCGGCCCCTTCGCCGACGGCCGCATCATCGACCTGAGCTACGCCGCGGCGCTCAAGCTCGGCGTGCTGGCCGGCGTGGCGCCGGTGGAGGTGCGGCGCATCACGCATGCAGAGATCCGCGCCGCGCAGGCGCTGGCCCATGCCGGCGACCAGCGCCTGCCGCTGATGGCGGATGGCGGGGCACCTCCCTAAGTCGGCGCACATTCATTGCACAAGGCGGCTTGATCGGCCGGCCCTTTGCGCCGATGCTCGGGCCCCCGCAAGGAGACGAGACCCATGGCCACTGCCCAGAACAAGACGCCCATCACCTTCATCATCCCCGGTCAGCGCCAGACCAGCCGGGGCAGCGCCGACAGCGCCAACAGCGGCTCTGCGCCGTCCAACCTGCCCGGCCGCCTGAAGGAATCCGTGCGTGTGGCCGCGCGCCGCAGTGGTGGTGGGAGCGGAGGTGTCAGCGGGGGTGCGGCTACCGACAGCGTTCGCGTCACGGCGGTGCCGGGTGAAGACATCGTCGTGCTGCGCATCGCCGGCGGCCCCGCGCTGATGCTCCACCCCGAAACCGCGCGCGACCTGATGCTGGGCCAGGGCACCACCAAGCGCAGCGCCTCGCCCACCGCCGCCGCCGACAACGGCGACGTGCCAGTGCCCGCGCAACTGCGCTGGCGCGGCCTGGAACAAGCCGCGCCCACCCGCAGCGGCGGTTTCCTGGGCGACGTGCTGCTGTCGGGCTTCGACATCATCACCGACCTCTTCAAGGACAAGGCGGTGGACTTCGCCACCAGCCTGGTGGTGTCCAAGGTGGACGGCCAGGTGGATGCCGGCGTCTATGCGCTCAAGCGCGAATCGCTCACCACGCTGAAGGACAGTGGCCTCAAGGTTGCGCAAGTGCCGTCGGCCAAGAGCCCGGCCACTGAACCGCTGCTGGTGCTGATCCACGGCACTTTCGTCGAGACGGTCAGCACCTTCGGCAAGCTGTGGGCGCTGCACCCGCAGCGTGTGGGCGAACTCTTTGCGCACTACGGCGGCCGCGTCTATGCGCTGGACCACCCCACCGTGGGCGCCAGCCCGATCTGCAACGCGCTCACGCTCGTGAACGCCCTGCCGAAGGGCGCGCACCTTCACCTCGTCACCCATTCACGCGGTGGCCTGGTGGCCGAGGTGCTGGCGCTGGTGGCCGGGCGTGCCATCAACCAAGACGACCTGGACTTCTTCCCCGGCACCGAAAACGCCACCCAGCGCAAGGAACTGCAGGATCTGGCCGCCGCCGTCCGCGCCAAGGGCATCGTGGTGGACCGCGTGGTGCGTGTCGCCTGCCCGGCACGCGGCACGCTGCTGGCCAGCAAGCGGCTGGACGCCTACCTGTCGGTGCTGAAGTGGACGATCGAACTGGCCGGCGTGCCCGTGGTGCCGGCGCTGGTGGACTTTCTCACCGAAGTGGCGCGCCGCCGCGCCGACCCGACGCAGCTGCCCGGCCTGGCCAGCATGATCCCCGACACGCCGCTGGTGAACTGGCTCAACGGCAACGAAGAGGCCATTCCCGGTGAACTGCGCGTGGTGGCCGGCGACCTGCAGGGCGACAGCATCGGCAGCTGGCTGAAGACGCTGCTGGCCGACGCCTACTACTGGACCGACAACGACATCGTCGTGCAGACGCGCAGCATGTACGGCGGCAGCCCGCGCGTGGGCGGCGCCAGCTTCCTGCTCGACCAGGGTGGCAAGTCCACCCACTTCAACTACTTCGCCAATGAACGCACCGTGCAGGCCGTGGTGGGCGGCCTGACGCAGACGACACCAGCGGGGTTTCGCACCATCGGCCCGCTGTCGTGGGCGGGGCAGGATTCCAGCGGCGTCCGTGCCGCGCGGCGCAGCCCGGCAGACGGCCGGGCCGTCAGCGAAAAACCCGCTGTCCTTGTGCTTCCCGGCATCCTGGGCAGCCACCTGAAAGCGGGTGACAAACGCATCTGGCTCAGCCTGCGGCTGATCGGCGGCCTGTCGAAGCTGAAGTACCAGCCGGCTGATGCCGACGGTGTGAAGCCCGACGGCCCCATCGGACTCGTCTATGACGACCTGATGGACTTTCTCGCGCAGACCCACGAAGTCATCCCCTTCGGCTTCGACTGGCGCCGCCCCATCGAAGAAGAAGCCTGCCGCCTGGCCGACGCGGTGGACGCGGCGCTGGACGCGCGCAATGGCAGCGGCCAGCCGGTGCGCATCGTGGCCCACAGCATGGGCGGTGTGGTCACGCGCACCATGCTGCTGGAAAGGCCCAAGACCTTCGACCGCCTGATGAAGCGCGAAGGCGCGCGGGTGCTGATGCTGGGCACGCCCAATGGCGGCTCCTGGGCGCCGATGCAGGTGCTGTCGGGCGACGACACCTTTGGCAACGCGCTGGCTTCTTTCGGCAGCCCGCTGCGCGACAAGCAGGCGCGTCAGTGGATGGCAGAAATGCCCGGCTTCCTGCAATTGCAGGCTGACCTGTTGGACCCCAAGCTGGGGCTGGACCAAAGCGAGACCTGGGCCAAGCTGGCGCGTGAAGACCTGAAGCGTGTGCAAGAGAACAACTGGTGGCACCGCAGCGCCGGTGAAGCCATGGACGCGGCCTATGAATGGGGCGTGCCGCCGCAGGCCGTGCTGAAGCAGGCGCGCGATCTGCGTGTGCGGCTCGACAAGCAGCGCGACAACGAACTCAAGGCCTACGCCGACAAGATGCTGCTGGTGGTCGGCAAGGCCAAGTTCACGCCCGACGGCTATGAGCTCGGGAGTGACGGCTTTGTCTATCTCAACGCCACCGACGGCGGCGACGGCCGCGTGCCGTTGCAATGTGCGCTGCTGCCCGGTGTGCGCACCTGGACGCTGGACAAGGAACACGGCGGCCTGCCCGATGTCAGTTCGGCCTTCGAGGCCTATGCCGAACTGCTGACACGCGGCGACACCGGCAAGCTCGACCGCTTGGGCGCCACCGCCACCCGGTCCGCGGGCAAAGCAGGTGAGCTCAGCATCACCGTGCCTGCCGTGGCGCATGTGCGCAGCCGCCCTTCGCGCGCGCGGCCGACGGCACTGCCGGCGTCTGGCGAACGGCAGGTCTTTGCCTCCGGCCGGGCCGCAGAGCCCGAGTCCAGCACCGCCGGCCAGGCCGCGCTGAAAGTCAGCGTGCTCAACGGCAACCTGAGCTTTGTGCGCACCACCCTGATGGTCGGCCACACCCAGTCCACCACGCTCACCGGCACCGAATACGTGGTGGACAAGCTCATCGGCCGCGGCATGAAGGCGTCGCTGGACGCCGGCCTGTACCCCGACGCCATCGGCTCGCTGCAGATCTTCCGCAACGCCGGTGCAGACCCGCAGAACCCCTGGAAGACACCCGCGCCCAGCAGCGTGGTGGTGGTGGGGCTGGGTGACGAGGGCAAGCTCAACGAGCGCGACCTGGCGCGCACCGTGCGCCAGGGCGTGATTGCATGGGTGCAGCGCTACGCCGAAGGCTCGCTGGCGGAAAGCGCGGACGGCGCAGGCGTGACGGTGGAGTTGAGCGCCACGCTGATGGGCAGCGGTGGCGTCGGCATGAACGCCAGCAACGCCGCGCGCGCCATCGCCCAGGGTGTGCGCGACGCCAACCTGCGGCTGGCCGGCGTGCCGGGCAGCGGCTGGCCGCAGGTCAACCACCTGACGCTCGTCGAGCTGTACCTGGAACGTGCCAGCGACGCCTGGCACGGCCTGCAGGTGCTGGCCACCGCCGCGCCGGGCTTGTACGAGATCACGCCCACCATCCTGAGCGGCGTGGGCCCGCTGCGGCGCCAGATCGACAGCGGTTACCGCGGCGCCGACTACGACTTCATCGCCGTCACCTCCAACATCGACGACAGCATTGCCTTTGCGCTGGACACCAAACGCGCCCGCACCGAAGTGCGCGCCCAAAGCACGCAGGGCAAGCTGCTGCGCGAACTGGTCAAGCGGGCATCCACTGAAAGCAACCAGGACCCGCGCTTGGGCCGCACCCTCTTCCAGCTGCTGGTGCCGCCCGAGGTGGAGCCCTTCCTGGCGGGTACCAGCCGCATGCTGCTGGAACTGGACGAGAAGACCGCACCCATCCCCTGGGAACTGCTGGACACCAGCGGCCAGGACCAGGTGCAGACCGACGACCGGCCCTGGGCCATCCGCACCAAGCTGCTGCGCAAGCTGCGCCAGGAAGACTTCCGCCAGCAAGTGCAGGACGCGCAGGCCGACGACGCGGTGCTTGTGATTGGTGAACCGCAGGTGGACAAGACGGTCTATGCCGCGCTGCCCGGTGCCAAGGCCGAAGCAACGGCCGTGGCCTTGGCGCTGGGCGGCCCTGGCGGGCTGGGCAGCGACCGCGTCAACGCGCTGATCGACGACAACGACGCCACCCCCATCATCAACGCGCTCTTCGAGCGGCGTTACCGCATCGTGCACGTCGCCGGGCATGGCGAGCCGATCTCGCGCGATGAAAAGACCGGCGCCGTGATCCACCTGGGCGGCGTGGTGCTGTCCGACGGCACCTTCCTGGGACCCAATGAAATCCGCAGCATGCGCACCGTGCCCGAGCTGGTGTTTGTCAACTGCTGCCACCTGGCCAAGCGTGACGCCAGCCAGACGCTGCAGACGCTGAAGACGCCGAAGCCATTCAACCGCGCCGAATTCGCCTCGGGCGTTGCCGACTCCCTGATCAGCATCGGCGTGCGCTGCGTCATTGCCGCCGGCTGGGCCGTGGACGACGGCCCCGCCAAGGTCTTTGCCGAGACCTTCTACCGCGAAGTGCTGAACCGCCGGCCTTTCATCGACGCCGTCGCCACCGCCCGCGAAGCGGCCTGGAACGATGACAAGACCAGCAACACCTGGGCGGCCTACCAGGCCTATGGCGACCCCAATTGGGTCTATCGCCGCGGCGCCACCGAAGTGCTGACTGCGCCAAAGCCGCCGCGCGAAGAGTTTGACGGCATCGCCAGCCCGCTGGGGCTGACGCTGGCGCTGGAAGAGCAGGCCGTGAAGTCGAAGTGGATGAAGGTCGACAACGCAACACAGCTTGAAAAGGTGCGCCACCTGGAAGCCCGTTTTGCCGCGCTGTGGGGCGGCATGGGCGCGGTGGCCGAAGCCTTTGCGCTGGCCTATGCGGAAGCGGATGAACGCGAAACGGCCATCGGCTGGTACGAACGGGCACTGCAAAGCAACGACAGCAGCGCGTCGATGAAGGCGCAAGAGCAGCTCGGCAACCTGCTGGCGCGGCGCGGCTGGTCCCGGGCCCGCAAGGCCAAGGTCGGTTCGCCCGCAATGGCCGAGGCGCGCGACGACATTGGCAGTGCGCTGCGGGGCCTGCAGGCGATCGCCGGCTTGCAGCCCACGCTGGAACGCCACAGCCTGTGCGGCTCAGCCTGGAAGCGGCTGGCGATGCTGGAGCGCAAGGTGGGCGACACTGCGGCCGAACGCGCTGCGCTGCAGATGTCTGCCGTCGCTTACGGTCGGGCCGAGGCGCGGGCGCTGGCCACCGAGGACGCCGACCTGTTTTACCCGGCGCTCAACCGCATGGCGCTGGAGTTGGTGGTGAACCTCGGCAATACGAAATGGAAGGGCTTTGCGGCCGACAGCAGCGCGGCGGTCCGCCGCAGCCTGCTGCAGAAGTCGCAAGTGGACCCTGATTTCTGGTGTTATGCCGGCCTGGTGGAAATCGACGTCTATGAAGCCGTGGCCGCCGGCCTGCTGGCGACCCGGCTCAACGTCCTGGCCGGCCGATACGCCCAGCTGCACGGGCGCGTGTCGGCGTCAACGATGTGGGGTTCGGTGGCCGACCAGGCGGACTTCCTGATGGTGCCGTATTCGGCCGCCAGCAGCGGCGCAAACCGCGGCGCCGAGAAGGACGCGGCCGAGTCCCTGCTCAAGACGCTGCGGGGGTATGCCGGCTGACCGCTGACCGCTGACCGCTGACCGCTGACCGCTGATCGCTGATCGCCGGCCCCACCACCGCAAGATCACCGCCCGCCAGTCACATCCACCACCGTCCCTGTGGTGTAGCTGCTGTCCGCCGACAGCAGCCAGACGATGGCTTGCGCGACCTCCTCCGCCGACCCGGCGCGCTGCATCGGCACCATCGGCGCCATCTGCGCGGCGCGGCCGGGCTGTCCGCCGCTGGCGTGGATGTCGGTTTCGATGATCCCCGGCCGCACGGCGTTGACGCGAATGCCCTCGGTCGCCACTTCTCGTGCCAGGCCGAGCGTGAAGGCATCCACCGCGCCCTTGGCCGCCGCGTAGTCCACGTACTGCCCCGGCGCGCCCAGTTTGGCGGCTGCCGACGACAGGTTGACGATCACGCCACCTTTGCCGCCGTGCCGCGTGCTCATGCGCCGCACCGCTTCGCGCGCGCACCACATGGTGCCGAAGACGTTGATGGCAAACATGCGCTCGATGCGTGCGGCGCTCATCGCGTCCACGCGCGCGGCGACGTCCACCACACCGGCGTTGTTCACCAGGCCTTGCAGCGGGCCCCATTCGCGGTCGATCGTGGCAAACATCGCCAACACATCGGCTTCGACACCCACGTCGCCTTGCAACACCAGCGCCCGGCGGCCGGCGGCGCGCACGTCCGTGGCCGCGGCTTCGGCTGCCGCGGCGTCGCGGGTGTAGTTGACGGCCACGTCCCAGCCGCGTTGGGCGGCCAGCCTTGCGGTGGCGGCGCCGATGCCGCGGCTGCCGCCGGTGATGAGCAGGGTTGGGTTCATCCCCGCATGCTATGCGCGCTCAGTGCTCGCAAGACAGCCCTGCCGCCACGGTCGGGCAACTCATGTGGCTGCTCTGCAGGCCCATGCCGTCGCTGGTGCGGCCGTACAGGGCCAGCATTTTGTAGCTGCCGGCCTCCACGGCGGCGCCTGCCGTGCGCACCCGCAACACGGCGCTGATGGCAGACGGCCGCACACTCGTCTCTGCCAGCCGGCCCACACCCCTTTCGCCGCAAGTGGCGCGGTCGCTGCAATAGGTGATGCCGTCCACGCCCACGGGGCCTTGGACGTAGCTCCAGGATACGGCCAGGTCGGCGCTGGATGATGCCGGCACCACCAGGCTGCGCAGCGCAGCCTTGGCGGTGTCCGTCAGGTTGGGCCAGGGCAGCCCCGGCAAGGCGGCCCACACCGGTGGCACGCCTTCGACATCGACTTCAAAGCTGCTGCTGCCTGCCACTGCCAATGCGGTGCTGCACAGGCTGTCGCTGTACAGCGACACGGTCACCGTGCGGCCGCCACGGTAGAAATTGCGCACTGCCGCGTCACCAGCGTCGCCCTGCGGCAGTTCCAGCCAGGTGTCGTCGTTGCTGCGCGTGTTGCCCACGGCAGGGTCCAGGCTGCGGCTGGCGCCGTCATTGCCACCGCGCCACGCCGACAAGCGGTCCACCCCGTCGCCCGCATGGGGCTTGAAGAGTGCCAGCGTCACCAGCGCTCCCGTGGCGTCGCGCTGCGCCACCTTGGCACAGGCCAGGCCCGTCAGCGCCGGGATGTCGAAGGCCAGCGCGCGCGCGTACTGGTCCACGACCGTGTCGCCGCTGTTGCCGCTGTCAATGCGGCGGCTGCGCTGCACACGGGCACTGGCGCTGATGGAGACGGCGTGCAGGTCGCCCTTGAACTTCCAGCCGCCCGACTCGAAGCTGACGCCCATGCCGTTGCCGACTTGCTCGACCGCGCCATCCGCGCCCTGCAGCGCAAAGCTGACGGCGCAGACGGGCGCGCTGCCGCTGAAGTCGCAGCGGCCTAGCACGGGGCTCAGGAATCGCGAGCCCAGGCGCGACGGTTCATCGCCGCCACCTGCCAGAAAGGTGCACAGGCCCTGGCCCGCAGCGGCGGCGCCACTCAGCGAATCGCCCGGACCCACGGCCAAGGTGGCGTTGCTGGACATCAGGCTGGCCATGCCGGTGCTGGCGTCGGCGCAGGTGCTCGCCGTGCGCACGGCGGCCGTCATGCGCGTGAAGAGCGTTTCCAGCCCCTGCAGCGACAGCGCAGCCGCGCCACTGCTGACGGCCAGCGTGCCCACGGTGGCGCTGCCTTGTTCCATGTACAGATTGCCGCTGCCCAGGCGAGGCACGATCTGCACGAAGGGCCGCGTGTCGGTGCCGGTGCTCACGCCCACGGCGTCCAGCAGGCGGTCGTAACCGGTGCGTGAACCGGCCGCCAGCGCGCCCGTCACCAGGTCGAGTGAGGTGCCCACACCCGCATCCACCATCACGGGCGCCAGGCTGGTGCGCAGCGTGTCTTGTGCGCTGGCCACGGCCGCGGCACCCAGGCCGCTGGCGGCGCCGGTCATCAAGGATTCCGGCGCCTGCCCGCTGGCCAGCAGCATGACGGCGCTGGTCAAGGGCGTGACGTTGGCGGTGCCCGCCGCCTGCGCCACCGAATACAGGCAACGGTAGTTGGCGCCCGTGTAGCCGCAGGCCTCCAGGCGCCAGGGCGCGGCGCCGGTGAGCGTGATGGCAGGGTAGCTGCCGTCAGCGGCAATCGCCACGTCGGCGGCCACGGTGGCGCCCGTGGCGTCCAGCACACGCAGCTTGCCGTCGGTGATGGGCGCGCCCACGGCTACCGTGCCGCTCAACGTGGTTGGTGCGGGGCTGGGGGCCACGGGTGCGGGCAAAGGCGCTGCCGCCAGCGCATCCGTCGGCGCGGTGGAGTCGCCGCCGCAACCCGCCAGCGCCAAGGCGGTGATCAGGGCCGCGAACGTGGCCGGAAACGTTGCGGGAACGGTCACGAGCGGAATCGGGTGCGGCGTGGAGCGGATCATTGGAAGGCCTTTCTGGAAGACGCCGTTGTGGCGACGGGTTGAAAGCGGGCGCACAGGCGGCGCCACTTTCGTGCAAGAGCGGGTGTTTTCCCGGGGCGACGCCGGCCGGGTGAGGCGGCATGGTTCAGTTGTCGTCACCGCACCTGCGGTGCTTGAGCGCAGCGAACCCAAAAGTCCCACCACAAACCATGCAAAGACGCACACTAATTCACGGCCTGGCGCTCTCTGTGCTGGGCGGCAGCGCGCAAGGGCAGGCGCAGACCCAGGCGCTGGAAAAACCCAAGCTCACCATCGCCGTCGGCGGCAAGAACCTGCTGTACTACCTGCCGCTGACCATTGCCGAACAGCGTGGCTACTTCAAGGCCGAGGGCCTGGACGTGACGATCGCCGACTTCGCCGGTGGCGCACGCGCGCTGCAGGCCGTCGTCGGCGGCAGCGCCGATGTCGTCAGCGGCGCCTTCGAGCACACCGTCAACATGCAGCACAAGGGCCAGCGCCTGCGTGCCTTTGTGCTGCAGGGCCGCGCGCCGCAGATCGTGCTGGGGCTGAACCCCAAGACGATGGCCGGCTACAAGGTGCCGGCCGATCTGAAGGGCAAGAAGATCGGCGTCACCGCGCCGGGCTCTTCCACCAACGTGATGGTCAACTTCTTTCTCGCCAAGGCGGGTTTGAAGCCGTCGGATGTGTCGATCATCGGCGTCGGCGCAGGCCCCGGCGCGGTGGCGGCGATGCGCTCGGGCCAGATCGACGCCATGAGCAACCTCGACCCCGTGATCACGCTGCTGCAGCGCAGTGGCGACTTGAAGATCATCTCCGACACGCGCATCGTGGCGGAGTCAGAGAAGGTCTTCGGCGGGCCGATGCCGGCGGCCTGTTTGTATGCGCCGCAGTCTTTCATCGACAAGAACCCACTGACCACCCAAGCGCTCACCAACGCCATCGTGCGCGCCAACAAGTGGATCCAGGCGGCGGGGCCGGCCGAAATCATCACCAACGTGCCCGAGGCCTATCTGCTGGGTGACCGCGCGGTTTATATCGACGCCTTCCTGGCTGCCAAAGGCGCGCTCAGCGCAGACGGCTTGTTTCCAGAAAGAGGGCCCGACACCGCCTTCCGGGCGCTGGCCAGCATCGACGCCGACATTGCCAAGGCCACACTCGACCTGGCCGCCGTCTATACCAACGACTTTGCGAAGAAGGCGAATGCGAAGTACCCGCGTGGCTGAACTCAGAAGCGGGGACTGCCGATGACTGGCGCGCAGATCATCGTCCTGGCGACACCCGTGTTCCTGCTGCTCATTGCGCTGGAATACGCGGTGGGCCGGGCGCGCGGCCGCAACACCTACAGGCTCAACGACACGCTCAACAGCATCGGCCTGGGCGTGATGAGCCAGGTCACTGGCGTTTTCGGCAAGCTGCTGCGCATCGGCATGTACACGCTGGTGTTCGAGCACGTCGCCCTCACGCGCCTGCCGGCCGACGCGCTGTGGGTGTGGCTCTTTGCGCTGCTGTTCTACGACTTCTGCTACTACTGGCTGCACCGCGCCGGCCACCGCGTGGCGGTGCTGTGGGCGGCGCATGCGGTGCACCACCAGAGCGAAGACTACAACCTGGGCACGGCCTTGCGCCAGACCAGCAGCGGCTTCCTGCTGGGCTGGCTTTTCTACGTCCCGATGGCCATCGTGGGCGTGCCGCCGCTGGTGTTTGCCGTGGTCGCACTGATCGACCTGCTCTACCAGTTCTGGGTCCACACGCAGCAGGTGGGCAAGCTCGGTTGGTTCGACCGCTGGTTCTGCAGCCCCAGCAACCACCGCGTGCACCACGCCGTCAACGAGCGCTACCTGGACAAGAACTACGGCGGCATCCTGGTCGTGTGGGACCGCTTGTTCGGCACCTTCAAGGAAGAAGACGATGCCGAGCCCGTCGTCTATGGCACCCGCGCGCCGCTGCGCAGCTGGAACCCGCTGTGGGCCAACCTGCAGGTGTACCGGGACCTGGTGCTGGATTCGTGGCGTGCAGACGCGTGGGCCGACAAGCTGCGGGTGTGGATCAAGCCGCCCGGCTGGCGGCCTGCCGACGTGGCCGCGCGCTGGCCGAAGGAGGTCTTTGACCTCACACAGGTGCAGCGTTATGACCCGCCGGCCAGCCGCCGCGCGCTGTGGCTTGCCGCAGGCCTCTTCATGGCGGTGCTGACCGTCACCAGCGGCTATCTGTGGTTTGCGCACCGGTTGACGTTCAGTGAACAACTGATGGGCGCGGCCGCCATCGTGGCGTTGCTGTGGTTGATCGGCGTCTTGACTCAGCCGCGTGCGCGGGCCGCGCAGCAGCCGTTGGCCGCATGACGGCCCAGGCGCTGTCGTTGCAGGGGGTGGCCTGCACCTTCGTCAGCAACGAGTCCCAGCGCTACACGGCCGTGCGTGATGTCTCCCTGACGGTGGGCGCGGGCGAATTCGTCTCTGTCGTCGGGCCCACGGGTTGTGGCAAGAGCACGCTGCTGAATGTGGCCGCAGGCCTGCTGGCGCCCAGCACCGGCACGGTCGAAGTTTTCGGCGCGCCGCTGGCGGGCGTCAACACCCGCGCCGGCTACATGTTCCAGGCCGAAAGCCTGATGCCCTGGCGCACGGCGCTCGGCAACGTGATGGCCGGTCTTGAATTCCGCGGCGTGGCCGGCGCCAAGCCGCTGGCTGAAGAGTGGCTGCGGCGTGTCGGCCTGGGCGGCTTTGGTGACCGCTACCCGCACCAGCTCTCGGGCGGCATGAGGAAGCGCACTTCGCTGGCGCAGACGTTGGCGCTGGACCCCGACATCATCCTGATGGACGAGCCCTTCTCCGCGCTCGACATCCAGACCCGGCAGTTGATGGAAAACGAGGTTCTGGACCTGTGGGCCGCAAAGAAAAAAGCGGTGCTCTTCATCACCCATGATCTGGACGAAGCCATCGCCATGAGCGACCGCGTCCTCATCATGAGCGCCGGTCCGGCGGCGCGGCTGATCGGCGAATTCCACATCGACATCCCGCGCCCGCGTGACGTGGCCGAGATCAAGACCACGCCGCGGTTCATTGAACTGCACGCCGCCATCTGGGCCCTGCTGCGCGACGAGGTGCTGAAGGGTTACGCGCAGCAATTGCAGAGCAAGGCCGCCGCATGACGCGGACCCGGCTGCGCCTGTGGCAAGCCGCCCTGCTGCTGCTGTTGCTGGGCTTCTGGTACGCCATGACACGCCCCGGCCTGCTGCCGAATTTCATGTTCGAGAACGACCGCCAGGCGGCGTTCTTCTTCGGTGAGCCGCTGAAGGTGGCGCATCGCATCTGGGTCTGGTTCGTGGTGGAAGCCGACATCTACCGCCACCTCGCCGTCACGCTGATCGAAACGCTGCTCGCTTTCGGCGTCGGCTCCGTGCTGGGCCTGGGCGCCGGCTTGTGGCTGGCGCTGAGCCCGACGGCCAGTGCGCTGCTGGAGCCGTACGTGAAGGCGCTCAACAGCATGCCGCGCATCATCCTGGCGCCGATCTTTTCGGTCTGGTTCGGCCTGGGCATTGCCAGCAAGGTTGCACTCGGTGTGACGCTGGTGTTCTTCATCGTCTTCTTCAATGTCTACCAGGGCGTGAAGGAAGTCAGCCCCGTGATCCTGGCCAATGCACGCATGCTCGGCGCCAGCAACAAACAGCTGCTGCGCCACGTCTACCTGCCCAGCGCCACGAGCTGGGTATTCAGCAGCCTGCACACCAGCGTCGGCCTGGCCTTTGTCGGCGCGGTGGTGGGCGAATACCTGGGCTCGTCGCAGGGCGTGGGCTACCTGATCCTGCAGGCCGAAGGCACTTTCGACATCAACACCGTGATGGCCGGCATCGTCGTGCTGACACTCTTTGCCCTGGTGCTGGACGCGGCGGTGGGGCGGGTCGAGAAGCGGCTGATGAAATGGCGGCCGACTTCACCCCAAACCGCTGGCGAGACCGAAAGGCTGTAGACGTGCGGGCCCAGAATGGCGGCTGCATAGCACTGTGACGCCGCAACCCGCCATGACCCAGGACTCCTCGCAGCCGCAAGACGGAAGAGCCTGCACCAGCGCGCGCTTTGACGACGCCGACGACCCCACGCGCCGCACCCTTCTGCGCAGTGGCACCGCTTTAACGCTTGCCGCATGGCTGGCACCGCTGAGTGGCTGCGCCACCATGGCGCCCGGCGGCCGTGGCCCGAGCCTGGGCTTCAAGTCGGTGCCACCCTCCACCGCGGACAAGGTCGTCGTGCCCGAGGGCTACACCGCGCAAGTGATTGCACCCTGGGGCGAGCCGGTGGGCATCGCCGGCAACATGCCGGCCTTCAAGGCCGACGCCAGCAACAGCGCGGCGGACCAGGCGGTGCAGATGGGCATGCACCACGACGGCATGCAGTACTTCCCGTTGGCGGGCTCAAGGCGCGGCCTTCTGGCCATCAACCACGAATACACCGACGACGGCCTGCTGCACACCGACGGCCAGAACGCCTGGACGCTGGAAAAGGTGCGAAAGGCGCAGGCTGCTCACGGCGTGGCCGTGATCGAGGTCGAACAGCGCGGCGCCGGTTGGCAGCTGGTCCGCCCTTCGCCTTATGCGCGCCGCATCACCGCCAACACGCCTTGCGCCATCGGCGGCCCGGCCGCAGGCCACACGTTGATGCGCACCGCCGCCGACCCCACGGGCCGCAGCGTGCTGGGCACGCTGGGCAACTGCGCGGCAGGCAGCACACCTTGGGGCACCTTCCTGACGGGCGAAGAGAACTGGTGCAACTACTTCACGGCCGCCGACGTGCCCACCGCGCACGAAAAGCGCTGGGACATCCGCCGCGCCACCTGGTACCGCTGGCCTGAACTGGACGAGCGCTTCGACACCGTGCGCAACCCGAACGAGCCCAATCGCTTTGGCTGGATCGTCGAGATCGACCCGACCGACCCCGCGCACACCCCCGTCAAGCGCACTGCGCTGGGCCGCGCCGCGCACGAAGGCGCGACGGTGGCGGTGACGAAAAAGGGCCGCGCGGTCGTGTATTCGGGCGAAGACCGGGAATTCGAGTGCATCTATCGCTTCGTCAGCCGCGACGCTGTCCGTGCGGCCACGGCCACGTTGAGTGCGGCAAAGGCTAACGCTGATTTGCTGGACCATGGCACGCTGTTTGTGGCCCGCTTCGACGCCGACGGCCGCGGCCGCTGGCTGCCGCTGGTGCATGGCCAAGGCCCGCTCACCGCGGCCAACGGCTTTGCCGACCAGGGCGAGGTGCTGGTGAAAAAACGCCAGGCCTGCGACGCGCTGGGTGCGACGAAGATGGACCGTCCCGAGTGGGTGGCGGTCTCACCGGTGGACGGCTATGTCTACTGCACGCTGACCAACAGCCGCGCTCGTGGCACGGCCGGCAAGCCGGCGCCGGATGCCGCCAACCCGCGCGCCAACAACAGCATGGGCCAGATCATTCGCTGGAAGGAAGACGGCGACTTCGACGGCGACACGTTTGTCTGGAACCACCTGCTGCTGGCCGGCGACCCGGAGAACGTTCGCGCCGAGGCCAGGGGCAACATCCGCGGTGATGCATTTTCATCGCCTGACACGGTGGCCTTCGACCCTGAAGGCCGGCTGTGGATCGGCACCGACATCAGCAACAGTGCCTTGCTCAAGGGCGAACACGCGCGCTTGGGCAACAACGCGCTGCTCGCCTGCAACCCTGTCAGCGGCGAGGTCCGCCGCTTCCTGACCGGCCCCAGCGGCTGCGAGATCACGGCCGCCACGTGGACGCCGGACGGGCGCACGCTCTTCGTCAACATCCAGCATCCGGGTGAGACTTCGGGTTCACGCAACGACCCGCAGCAGCCGCGGCGCTATTCCAACTGGCCCGACTTCAGCCCCGTGGGGCGGCCGCGCTCGGCCACATTGGCCATTCGCAAGAACGACGGCGGTGTGATCGGGAGCTGATCAACCGCCGCTCGAATGCGGATCGCCTCCCGGGCGCCCATTCAGCGCTGAAGCAGCGCCCGCTCAGCGCCCACTCAGCACCAGCCGATTTCGCCCTTCGCGCTTGGCGCGGTACAGCGCCGTGTCGGCCGCATGCAGCAAGCCTTGCAGTTGGTAGCTGCCGGCGCTGGCCAGACCGATGCTGACGGTGATGGCGCCGCTCGGCAGGCCTTGCTCCGCAAAGGCGCTGGCGGCCACGCTTTTGCGCAGCCTTTCGCAGACCTCGGCTGCGCGTTCGGGGCCCATGCCCGGCAGCACGACGACAAATTCTTCCCCGCCGTGGCGCGCCAGTACGTCGCCCCCGCGGGTGTTCTCGCGCAGCAGTTGCGCCACCCGCACCAACACCTGGTCGCCCACGGCGTGGCCGTGGCGGTCATTGACCAGTTTGAAATGGTCGATGTCCAGCAGCGCCACGGACAGCGGCTGGCTGTCGCGTGCCGCGGCCGGCAGCAGGTCGGCGCAGCGGCGGTCCAGGTGGCGGCGGTTGCCCAAGCCGGTGAGCGGGTCGCGTTCGGCGTCGGCGGCGAATTCCGCCGCGCGTTCACGCTGCGCTTGTGCGTCCTGCCGCGCCTGGTCGGCCTGCCACTGCGCGTGCTGAGCCTCGGTGCGGGTGACGAAGAGGGTGGACTGCGCACGCAGCTGGCTGATGGCGCGCTGGCGTTCGGTCCGCTCCACCACTTCAAAGTGCGCCAGGGCCTGCGCCGGGTCCCCCAGCGTGCGGCAAGCCAGGTAGGCCACGTGGTGGGCGCGCACGGCGGTTTGCGGCGGAGCGGCTGAACCCATCTCGGCCAGCAGGCGCTGCATCGACGCCAGCGCTTCGGCCGCCTGGCCGTCGGCCAGCAGCCAGGCGCCCCAACTGGCCTGCACGCGCCAGCCGCCGGCCATCAGGCCGCGCTGCTGCGCCATGGCCAGTGCGTCGCGCAGCAGGATTTCCGATTCGGCATGCTGCTGGCGGTAGAGCAGGATCTCACCCAGATTGCCGGTGATGGCCACCTCGTACATCACGTCGGGCACCTGCGCCAGCAGGGCACGCGCCTGCACACCCGCGGCGTGGCCGCGCGCCAGCACATCCTGCACATCGGCGTCGGGCGCTGCGCCGACCAGCCGGTGGTGGACGCCGATGGCAATGGCGCACATGCCGTTGAGGGCCATCAGAAGGTTCTTGTCGGGCGCCTCGCTGCCGTGGTGGGACAGCGCCGTGCCCAACAAGCGCACGGCCTGCCAAGAGTCGCCCATGCGCTCGAAACACACCGCCAGGCAAAAGGCGCCCGCCAGCGCAGGCCCCGGCCCGCCAGCCACGGCGGCCAGGCGCACCAGTTCATGGGCGGCGTCCAGCGCCACGTCGAAGGCGCCGGTTTCGCTGGCGGAAATGGTGACCGTACGCAGCAACTCGCGGTGGTCAGCGGCCAGGGCATGCGCGTGTTCTGTTGCCTCGGTGTGCGCGTGTGCCGCCAGCAGGGCCTGGCTCTCACGGGCCTGCACCAGCATCGGCGCGTGCAAGCCCAGACGGTGCAGGTGCAGCGCCAGCCAGGTGCTGGCACGCGTTCTTTCCAGCGTGTCGCCCAGTTCCAGCGCAAGAGTCAGCGCTGCACGCGCCGCGTCCACCGCCTGCGCCGGGGCGAGGCCCGTCACAGGGTGCGCCGCCTGCAGGCGGGCCAGCAGGCGCGCCCTCAAGGATGCATGCAGCGCGGCATCGGCATTCACGGGTTCCGGCGACATGGCTTCACGCTATCCATATCGGCGGCGCGGGCGGGGTCTTGAGGGTTGTCCGGCCCGCTTTGCCCATCCGCCGCCTCCCGGTCTTTCGGTGCCACAGCCTCAGAGCCCCTCAGGCCGCCGTGGGGCCGAAGGGCAGCGGCGATTGCGCCGCCAGCCAGGCGGTCACCGCCCAGCAGGCGACGTTCTGCGGCAGTGTGGCCGGGTCGATGCGCGCCAGCGTGTCGTTCACCGTGTGGTGGACGTCGAAGTAGTTTGTGCCGTCCTGGCTGAGCTGCACGGCGGGCCACTTGAAGCGGCGCATCAGCATGCCCGCGTCGGGCCCCGGCGTGGCCAGGTTGGCGTCGGCTGCGGGCCAGGCCACACCCAGCGGCGCCAGCACCTGCGCCATGCGCTGCACCAGCGGCAGTGCAGCCGGGTTGACGCGCGAGCGCATCTGCCACACGCGACCGGCGCCGAAGTCGCTTTCGCCCACCCATTGGTGCGGCACCTTGCCGTAGCGGTCCCCGTAGTGGCGCGCGCCGTCGAAGCCGTTTTCTTCGTTGCCGAAGAGCACCACGCGCACCGTCCGGCGCGGCCGCGCGCCCAGCTTGTGCAGCAATGCGGCGGCAGCGGTGACGATGGCCACGCCAGCGCCGTCGTCCACCGCGCCCACGCCCAGGTCCCAGCTGTCCAGGTGGGCGCCGATGAGCACGATCTCATCTGCCAGGTCCGTGCCCGCTACTTCGCCGATGACGTTCTGCGTGGTCGCATCGACATCGCTCTGCGCCTGCAGGTCCAGGCGCAGCCGCAGCGTCTTGCCATCTGCGTGCAACGCGGCCATCGAGTCGGCATCGGGCACGGACACGGCAAAGGCGGGAATGCGCGGCACGCCAATCTCGTAGGCCATCGCACCGGTGTGCGCGATGCGTTCACGGTCGGTGCCGATGGAGCGCACCGCCATAGCCAAGGCGCCGCGTTTGGCGGCCTCGGCGGCACCGTTGACACGTGCCGGCACGGCGGCGCCATAGCCGCGGCCGTCGCGCGAGCGCTCGGTTTTCTGGTCGATGAAGACGATGCGGCCGCGGGCGCGGTCAGAGCTGTCGGCCTTGAGCGCTGCAAGGTCGGCGTACCAGGCGACATCGGCTTCGATCCCACCGACCGGCGTGGCCACGCTGTTGCCCAGCGCGGCCATCACCAGCTCTTCAGTGACGGGCGCCACCAGCCGTGCCGATGCCGGCCCGCGCACCCAGCGGCGCAGCGGCAGGCTTTCAGCGCGCACCTGGGCCAGACCGTGCTTCTTCATGGCTGCTTGGGCCCAGGCGGCGGCCTTTGCATCGGCCGCAGAGCCCGCAGGCCGGGCGCCCACCTGGTTGCACAGGTCCTGCACCAGTTGCCAGGCCGTGCCGTCGGCCAGCGCTGCGTCGCGCAGGCGTTCTGCGTGCTGCAGGTCGGCGTCGGCGAAGGCCGCAGAGGCCGCAGAGGCCAGACCCGCCGGAGAGTGCGCGTCTGCCGTCCCCCGTGCGCCGCAAGCCGTCAGAGCGGTCGCTGCGAGCAGACTGCGTCGATCTATGCCGCTCATGATAAACGTTACTTCGCCGTCGGCATTACAAATTCTGCACCCTTGCCGATGCTGTCCGGCCAGCGCTGCATCACGCTCTTTTGCTTGGTGTAATAGCGCACGCCTTCTTCGCCGTAGGCGTGCATGTCGCCAAAGAGGCTCTTCTTCCAGCCGCCAAAACCATGCCAGGCCATCGGCACCGGAATCGGCACGTTGATGCCCACCATGCCCACCTGCACGCGGCGCGCAAATTCACGCGCCACGCCGCCGTCGCTGGTGAAGCAGGCCACGCCGTTGCCGAACTCGTGCTCGTTCACGAGCTTGAGTGCAGCGCTCATGTCGGGCACGCGCACACAGGCGAGCACCGGGCCGAAGATCTCTTCCTTGTAGATGCGCATGGCCGGCGTGACGTGGTCGAACAGCGTGCCGCCGGTGAAGAAGCCCTGCTCGAAACCGCTGACCGTGTGGCCGCGGCCGTCCACCACCAGCGTGGCGCCTTCTTCGGCACCGATGCCGATGCAGCCCTCGATGCGGTCGCGCGCTTCACGGGTGACGATCGGGCCCATTTCGGCGTCCAGTTCCATGCCGTTCTTGATCTTCAGCGCCTTGGCACGCGTGGCCAGCAGCGGCACGATGGTGTCGGCGACGCTGCCCACGAGCACTGCCACGGATATCGCCATGCAACGCTCACCGGCTGAGCCGTAGGCGCTGCCGATCAACGCGTCCACGGCTTGTTCGATGTTGGCGTCCGGCATCACCACCATGTGGTTCTTGGCGCCACCCAGGGCCTGCACCCGCTTGCCGTGGTGGGCGCCGGTCTCGTAGATGTATTGCGCAATCGGCGTGCTGCCGACGAAGCTCAGCGCCTTGACGTCGGGGTGCTTGAGCAGCGCGTCCACCGCCACCTTGTCGCCCTGGATGACGCTGAACACACCATCCGGCAGGCCGGCTTGTTTCAGCAATTCGGCCATGAAGAGCGACGGGCTGGGGTCGCGTTCGCTGGGTTTCAGGATGAAGGCATTGCCGCAGGCCAGCGCCACCGGGAACATCCACATCGGCACCATGACCGGAAAGTTGAAAGGCGTGACACCCGCCACCACGCCCAGCGGCTGGCGCAGCGTCCAGTTGTCGATGCCGGTGCTGACCTGGTCGGTGTAGTCCCCTTTGAGCAGTTGCGGAATGCCGCAGGCGAATTCGACGATGTCGATGCCGCGGCTGACCTCGCCCTGGGCGTCGGTGAAGACCTTGCCGTGTTCGGCCGTGATCATCGCGGCCAGTGTGTCCTTGTGCTGATTGAGAAGCGCCAGGAAATTGTTCAGAACCCGCGCGCGGCGGATCGGCGGCGTGTCGCCCCATGCCGGCTGCGCGGCGACGGCGGCGGCCACGGCGGCATTCACGTCGGCCTCGCTGGCCAGCAGCACATGGCGCGCCTTGGCGCCGGTGGTGGGGTTCCAGACGGTCTGGCTGCGGGTGCCGGTGCCGCGCGCGGGCGCACCGCTGATCCAGTGCGCCACGTCGGTGGTTTGGGTGAAAGCTTCGGGCGCGCCCATGGGGGGTCTCCTGCGTTTTTGGGTAGGGCCGAAGTCTAGGCCTTGGCATCCGAGGCATGCTGAGGCGGCCCGTTCCAAGCGGGCGCCGAGAGTCAAGTTGGCCGGGCTGCACCACAATCATGGCGCGCTTGCCCTGACAGCCGCCTGCTCGTCCCGCGGGCGCCCTCAATCGGAATCACCGGAAACAGCCGGAAGGACCCATGCCGGAAACCCCTCTCGCCGACGCCGGCCTCGCACGCCTGCAAGCCCTGCTGGGCGCCCTGCCGGCGCCGCTGCAGCCGCTGGATGTGAGCGCGCTGGACGGCTACCTGTGCGGCGTGCTGCTGCAGCCCAAGGTGCTGCCGGCGGCGCGCTGGTTGCCTTTTGTCGCCGACCTGGAAGGCCGCGAAGCGCCACCCGGCCCGGCGCTCGACGAACTGCAGGCGCTGGTGCGCCGCCGCCATGCCGAACTCGACGCGGCCATCGGCCAGCGCCAATGGTTCGACCCCTGGATCTACCAGCTCGAGACAGACGACTTTGATGGTGACGACGACCACGTCAGTGGCCCGGCCGACAGCGTGCTGCCCTGGACAGCGGGCTTCGCGGCGGCGATGGAGCTTTTCCCTGAGCTCATGGCGATGGACCACCCGGATCTGGTGGAACCGCTGGCGATCCTGTTCATGCACTTCGACCCTGAAGACCTGGAAGACGCCGACGCGCTGATCGAAGTCATCCAGACGCTGGAGCCGCCGAAAGACCTCGCCGAAGCGGTGCAGGATGTCGTGCGCGCGTTGATGCTGATTGCCGATGTGACGCGGCCGCGCCTGGCCGCCCCGCCGATCCGTCGTCTGCAGCGCCAGCAAGGCCGTCCAGGCGTTGCAGCCAAACCCCGTTCCACCCCCCGGAGACCCCGATGAAAAGCCAAGCCGCTTTTGCCCTGGCCGCGCTGTGTGCGCTGGCCCCCCTCGTCCCGTTTGCCGCTTTGGCCGCCGACACGCCAGAGCCTTCGCCCAGCCCTGCGAGCGCCGCCCCCGCGCAGCCAGCCGCCGCCCAACCGCTGGCCGCCGCGCGTGCGCAGATCAAGGCCGCGCGCTGGGTGGCGGCCATCGACGAGTTGAAGCGCGTCAACGCCACCGGCGACGCCGACTGGAACAATCTCATGGGCTACGCCCATCGCAAGCAGGCCAAGCCCGACCTCGACGCGTCGCAGAAGTACTACGACGCGGCGCTGCGCATCAACCCGCAGCACGCCGGTGCGCTGGAGTACGCCGGTGAGCTGGCGCTGATGAAAAAGGACCTGGCCACCGCCGAAGCGCACCTGGCCACGCTGGCCAAGCTGTGCAGCTCGCCATGCGAGCAGCTGGACGACCTGAAGAAGGCCGTGGCCGCCTACAAGGCCGCCAACAAGTCCTGATCCAGCGCCGGGCTTCGGCCCGGGTGCGTCGGCCCTCAGGCGCCAAACACCGCCCGCGCGTGCAGCCCCAGGCCCGTGGCGACGCTGGCAAAACGGTCGCCGCGCACGCGCTCTGCGGCCGGGAAACAGGCGGCGATGCGTTCTACCAGCGGCGTCAGGCCCGTGGAGCCGCCGGTGAAGTAGAGCGCCTGGACGCCGCCCGGTTGCACACCGGCCTGGCGCGCGGTGTCCAGCGCCGCTTGCACGATGCGTTCGAGGTCGGTTTCGATCGCAGCGGCGGCTTCCGTTTCCTTCAGGGCCGACCGCAAGTGCGCTTCCAACGCGGACAGGTCGACTTCGGCATGGCCGTGCAGCGCGACGTCGATCTTGGCGCGCTCTGCGGCCGCAGCCAGCGCGTGGCCCAGGCGTTCTTCCACTGTCGCCATCAGCCGCGCGTGGTGGCGCGGGTCGGCGTACCAGCTCTTCATGCTGCGCAATTCGGCCAGCCGCGCCGGTGCATAGACGGTGTTGATGAGATGCCACGTGGCGAGGTCGAAATAGACGGCGCTGGGCACCTCGCGCGGCGCTTCGCCCTTCTTGGCCGGCCGCAGCGTGCGGTAGCCCAGCAGCGGCAGGATGCAGGCCAGTTCGACATGGCGGTCGAAGTCGGTGCCGGCCAGGTGCACGCCGTGGTTGGCCAGGATGTCCTCGCGGCGCTCGGCACGGCCGCGCCGCTTGGGGCCGACGCGCACGAGTGAAAAGTCAGACGTGCCGCCACCGATGTCGGCCACCAGCACCAGGCATTCCTGCTGCACCGTGTTCTCGAAATCAAGTGCCGCAGCGATCGGTTCGTACTGGAACTGCAGCTCCTTGAAGCCGGCCTGGCGCGCCGCGGCTTCCAGTGCGGCCTGGGCCTGGGCATCACGCTCTGGTTCGTCGTCGACGAAAAATACCGGCCGGCCGAGCACAGCGCGGGTGATGGCGTGGCCGGCTTCGGCTTCGGCCCGCGCCTTGAGCTGGCGCAGGTAGCCCACCACCACGTCGCGGTAGCGCACCGATCGGCCGCCACCGATGTCGGTGCCCTGGTCCAGCAGGCTGGAGCCGAGGATGCTTTTCATCGACCGCATCAGGCGCCCGTCGATGCCTTCGACGTAGGCCGCGATGGCCGCGCGGCCGTACAGGCGCTCTGCGTCCAGTTGCTGCGGCGGCGTGTCGGCGCGGTAGAAGACCGCCGTCGGCATGGTGGGCTGGCCGGGCTCCAGTTCCACCAGGCGCACGCCACCTCCAGCGAGCGGCAGCGCCACGGCGGAATTGGAGGTGCCGAAGTCGATGGCCACAAAGCCGGGCGGTCGGGTCATGGCTGCAACCTGGAGAGTCTTCGAAAAGGGGCGCGATTCTAACGATGTGGCCCCGCGTGCCGAAGTGCCGTGAACTGGCACACGAGGCGCCCTTTCTCCCGTGCGCACGCCGGTGCGAGCCCAGTGACACTCGTTACCAACAAAAACCCCTTGGGCCGCCATCATGACCAAAGCCGTCACTCCTCACCGCTGGTTCCCGGCGTGGCGCGCGACCCCGCCGGCGGCGGACCTGGATCCCGCGGACTACGGCACGGCCTTCGGCCTGGACATGAGCATGAACGCCGTTGAGCACGAGCCGCCGCCCGCCACGCCGCCGGCAGGCCGTCAGCCGGGTTGGGTGCGGCGCCTGGCGGCACGCCGCAAATCGGTGGCTTGAGTCAAGGCCAAGATAACGCCATAGACGGGACTCAGAAGGGGATCGCATACCGGGCCGTCGATTCCGCGACTGACCAGTTCAGACAGCGACGACGGTGGCTAGAATCACCCCATGTCCAGGTTGTCATTCAAAGAGCAAGTCCTGAGAGTTCGCGAAGACGCGATCATTTCCTCCGTCAACCGCCTGCTGGCGGACAAGGGTTTTGACCTGATGACGGTGGACGAAGTGGCCGCCGATGTCGGCATCGCCAAGGCCAGCCTCTACAAACACTTCGCCTCCAAGGAAGCACTGGCCGCTGCGGCCATGGTGCGGCTGATGGAGCGCACGCAAGCCGTGGTGGACCAGCAAGCCGCGCGCACCGACGCCACGCCGTATGAGCGCCTGCACGACATCACCCGTTGGGCGCTGGAGGTGCAACTGGCTGGCGACATGCCGACCGTGCCGTCGCAGAACTCGAGCCTGCGGGCCGAGTTGATGGCGAGCAAGAGCTACCTCGACGCGATCATGCGTGTCAGCGACGTGCTGGGCGGCTGGATCGTGCAAGCCCAGGCCGACGGCGACATCGACCCCGCGCTGCCGCCCGAGGTGGTGCTGTACACCATCTACGCCCGCGCCTGTGACCCGGTGCCGGCCTTCCTGAAGGCGGGGGGCAGCCTCCGTGACGCGCAAATCGTCGATCTGGTGCTGGCCACCTGCTGGGGTGGCATGCGCAGGCGCTGAAGGCTTTAGCGGATCAGCAGCACCGGCGTCTTGCAGTTGGCCAGCACCTTGGTGGCCACCGAGCCCATCACCATGTTGCGCAGCGTGCCAAAACCGTGCGAACCCAGCATGAGCAGGTCGTAGTCGCCCTTTTCTGCCGCGTCGCTGATCAGCTCGCCGGCAGAACCCACCTTGAACACGAAACGGGCGGTCAGGCCCTGCTTGGCGAAGAAACTGCGGATTGGTTTGAAGACCTTCTCCGCGCCTTCGTTGTAGTAGCTCTGAAGCGTGCTCTTGTCCAGCACCGCGGCGGCGCGCGGCGGCACGCCCGGGACGGCGTGCAGCAGGGTGTATTCGTGGTGTGCGCCCAGCCATTCGTCATGCGCGGCCAGGTAGGCCAGCATGCGTTTGGTGTAGCTGCTGCCGTCAACTGCAACGAGGATCTTCATGGCGGGCTTTCCTGCTGACACGGGCCAAGCCGGCCCGCGCCAGCAGTTTGACCGAAGCGACCGCGGCGGCCTTTGATGCCGCTCAGACTTCGATCAGCAAGCTGCCGTCAAAACCTTCGTCCTCGCCCTTGTGCGCCAGGCCGCGTGCCTGGCAGCGCACACGTGTGGGCGCGCGGCCGGCGCGCGCGACGCGGTAGTCGTGCCGGCAGTGCAGATGGCCGTGAAGCCAGACATCGGCGCGCGGCAGCAGGTCATCGTCGGCGTTGCAGAAGCTGGCGGTGCCGGGCTGTGTGCCATAGCGCGGGTCGGCGCTTTGCAGGCTGGGTGCAAAGTGCGTGATGACCAGTGTCTTGTCCCAGCGGCCTTGCGGCGTGCGCTGCAGTTCGGCTTCCAGCCACTGGCGGCAGAGCAGGCTTTCGCCGCGCACGGCGGCGGCGTCAAAGGGCTGGCCGGCGCGTGTGCAGCCCATCAGGCGCAGGAAGTAGCCGGCGGCGCGTTCGGCGCGCGGGCGTTGATCGGCACCGAACAGGTCAAAGTCGCTCCAGCGCGTGGTGCCGAGCACCCGCACACGCTGGCCCGCGCTGTCCGTCAGGAGGCAAGACTCGCGCTCCAGGAACCTGAACTGGAGCCGGGCGCAGAGGCGGCGCAAGCCGGACAGCGCGGCGTCAAAGTCGCGGCCGTCGAATTCATGGTTGCCGGCGACCACCAGCACCGGCACCGGCCAGCCGGCAAACTTCTGGTAGCCGTCCCAACCGCTGTCGATGTCGCCGGCCAGCACCAGGCATTCGGCGCCCGGCGCGGGCACGGGGTCGAAGGTTTCGGTTTCGAGGTGCAGGTCGGACAGCAGTTGCAGCTTCACGCTGCCGATCCTGCCAGCCATTCGATGCGCGCGCCGTGCGGGTGGCAATGTGCCAACAAGCGGTCTTCACCGCCGGGCCAGAAGCGGCAGCGCAGTTCCATCACCAGGTCCAGCGCCGGCGGCTCGAAGCGCAACCAGGCGAGTGGCGCCGCAGCCGTGGCGGCTCGGCCCGCGGCGTCCATCTGCGCGCGGATGTCGTCCTGCTCGGCAGATGGGATGTACTGCCAGACCACGGAATGCAGCAGCACCACGGCCTGCCCGGGCGACCGTTGCGCCAGCTGCTGACGCACGAAGTCAGCGGCATGGGCGGCCCGCACGCACGGGCCGCCTTGCGCGATGCAGGCGGATGCAATCGTCTGCGCCGCGCGCAAGCGGGCCAGGCGTTCGGGCTGATCGGGCCAGATGAAGGACGTCAGCCGCAGGTCTTCACCGGGCTGCGTCAGGTCGATCGGCAAGGCGTCGCAGCCAGTGCGGCTGGCAATGGTGAGCGGTGGCTTCGGCGGCGCGGGGCCGAGCCATTCGCTGCGCAAGGTCAGCCTGGAGGCAGGGTCGCCCCAGGCCCAGACCCCGTGGTCGTGGCGGTACTGGTCGCACCACAGGTTCAGGCCCGCCGACGCACCAATCTCCACCAGCGCCAGGGGCAGCGGCGTCAACGCCGCCACGTGCAGCAGGCCAGGCAACAGGGCGGCGCTGCGCTGCACTTCGTTGGTCTGCGGCGGCAGTGCCAGGGCCTTCCGCAAGGCGGGTTGCTGGGTCTGCCAGGCACGCGTGATGGCGGCGTCCAGCGCTGCGTCGGTGACAGGGCCGGGTGCCGGCGGCCACAAGTCGGCCCAAGGCTGCAGGCCGCGCAAGGCCAGGTGGTGCAGCCCGGCCAGCCAGCGCAACGCCACCGCAGCCGCCAGCGGGTCTGCATCCACTGCGGCCAGCGCTGCATGTGCACTGCCGTCAGAAGCCAGCCAGCGTCGCGAGCGCGACAGCACGCGGGCGCTGAAGGGTGAAGGCTGGCTGCACCAGCCGACCTGGCGGTCGAAGGCGTCGAGCAGCAAACTCAAGATGTGCTGCCCGGCCGCCAGTCAGCCCGCGAGCCGCGCTTCCAGCCGCGCCTTGGCGGCCGGCAACTCGGCCGGCAGGTGGTGTTCCAACTGCTTGAAGAGTTGGGTGTGCAGCACCAGTTCCTGTTGCCAGGCGGCGCGGTCGATGCCGACGACGGTGTTGAACTGCTCGCGTGTGAAGGCCAGGCCATCCCAGCGCAGGTCTTCGAAGCGTGGGCTCAAGCCAAAGACGTTCTCGGCGCCGGCGGCGGTGCCTTCGACGCGGCCGACCATCCATTCCAGCACGCGCATGTTTTCGCCGTAGCCGGGCCAGACGAACTTGCCGTCGGCACCCTTGCGGAACCAGTTGACGCAGTAGATGCGCGGCAACTGGGCGCCGCTCTTGGCGCAGGCCGCAGACAGCTTGCCGCCCAGATCGAGCCAGTGCTGGAAGTAGTCGGCCATGTTGTAGCCGGTGAAGGGCAGCATGGCGAAGGGGTCGCGGCGCACGCTGCCGTTGCCGCCGGCCATGGCGGCCGTGGTCTCGCTGCCCATGGTGGCGGCCATGTACACGCCGTCCACCCAGGTGCGGGCTTCCGTCACCAGCGGCACGGTGGTGCTGCGGCGGCCACCGAAGATGAAAGCGTCAATGGCGACGCCGGCCGGGTTGTCCCACTCGGGGTCCAGCACCGGGTTCATGGTGGCGGCGACCGTGAAGCGGGCGTTCGGGTGCGCGGCGGGCTTCGCCTTGCCGCCGGTGCCGCTGTCCCGGGCGCTGGCCGGCGTCCAGTCGGCGCCTTGCCAGTCGATGAGGTGCGCCGGCGCCGTGTCGGTCATGCCTTCCCACCACACGTCGCCGTCGTCGGTGAGCGCCACGTTGGTGAAGATGACATCGCTCTTCAGCGACGCCATGCAGTTCGGGTTGGTGTGGTCGTTGGTGCCCGGGGCGACGCCGAAATAACCTGCTTCGGGGTTGATGGCGTACAGGCGGCCGTCGGTGCCGGGCTTGATCCAGGCGATATCGTCGCCGACGGTCGTCACCTTCCAGCCGGTGTAGCCGCTCGGCGGCACCATCATGCTGAAGTTGGTTTTGCCGCAGGCGCTGGGGAAGGCGGCGGCGACGTGGTACTTCTTGCCTGCGGGTGTGGTCACGCCCAGGATCAGCATGTGTTCGGCCAGCCAGCCCACGCCATCGGCGTCAACCGCTTGGCGGCCCATGGTGCTGGCGATGCGCAGCGCAAAGCACTTCTTGCCCAAGAGCGCGTTGCCGCCGTAACCCGAGCCGTAAGACCAGATCTCGCGCGTTTCGGGGTAATGGACGATGTACTTGGTGTCGTTGCAGGGCCAGGCGACGCTGCTCTCGCCCGCATGCAACGGCGCGCCCACGGTGTGCACGCACGGCACGAAGTCGCCGTTGTCACCCAGCACGTCCAGCGCGCCACGGCCCATGCGGGTCATGGTGCGCATGCTCACGGCGACGTAGGCGCTGTCGGTCAGTTCGACGCCGATGTGTGCGATGTGACTGCCCAGCGGCCCCATGCTGAAAGGCACGACGTACATCGTGCGGCCTTTCATGGCGCCCTTGAAGAGAGCCGGGGTTCCATCAGGACGGCCCGACTGCAGCAGTGCGCGCATGTCGGCCGGAGCCATCCAGTTGTTGGTGGGGCCTGCGTCTTCCTTGGCAGCGCTGCAGATGAAGGTGCGGTCTTCGACACGCGCCACGTCGGTCGCGTCGCTGCGCGCCAGGAAGCTGCGCGGGCGCAACTCGGGGTTGAGTTTCATCAAGGTACCGGCGGCCACCAGCTGTTCGGTGAGCCGGTCGTACTCGCCGGCGCTGCCGTCGCACCAGTGCACGTCCTTGGGTTCGACGAGCGCGGCGATCTGCGCCACCCATTCGATCAACCGCGCATGGGTCACATGGGCGGGCACATTCAGGCGCAGGCCTTCCAGCGCGGGACGGTTCATTGAGTTTCCAATCATGGCTATGTCAAAAACGGAATTGGGCGAACGCCGACCGTCTTGCAGGGCCTGGATCGAAGCTCGCCAAATGCCGTTTCACGCCCTGTTTCCAGCGTGGGGAGGCGATTGTCGGCTCAATGTAATCACCCGGTAACCACGGGGATGCAGGGGGGTCATGCAAATCCTGCATGACGTAATGCCTGACTGCGGCCTACTGCACCACTTTCACGGGCGCGCCGGGTTTGGGCTCCGGCCCGCCGCCATAGACGCCGTTGAGCAGCTTCAGCTGCGCTTCGGCCTGCGCGGTCAGCGGAGAGCCGCGCGCCAGCTCGGCAAAGCCGCCAGGCGGGAAGGCGATGGTGCGCACGGCAAAGGGCCGGGCGGCACTGCGGTCGGCGGCAGTCAAGGCGCGGAAGGAGGATTCGGCTTCCAGCATCTGCGCGCCTGCACGCTGCAAGGCCGCGGCGTCCTTGGAGGCGTACTGCAGCAGGTAGTTGCGGTTGCCCGGGCCCGTCACCACCGACACCCGCACCGCCTGCGACTGACCTTGATCGTTGCGCCGCGCGCCTTCAAAGTGCGTCGCTGCCAGGCCGTTGAAGCTGCGCTTGTCGCTGCGGCCTTCGGTGGGCTTGACGACGTTGCGGATGATCTCGTCGTGCGTGCTGCCCGCCTTGGGCGGCACCGTGCGCACGATGAGCCCGGCGTCGCCCGCGCCGTTGACCAGCATGATCGCCTCGGCGGAGTTCTTCACCTGCCAGCCTTGCGGCGCAGTGAGCGCAATGCCCAGGTCCTCATGGTAGAAATTGCGCCCACGCACCACGCCCTGTTGGCGGCTGTCACCAAAGGGCAGCCCTTCGATGGCCTGCAGATAGCGCGCACGGCCGTCGTCGTCATAACTGCCTTTGTAGGTGGCGGCGACCTGGCCGATGTCCGCCAGCCGCTTGTCGTTGCTCGGGTGTGACGCCAGCCAGCTGCCACCGGCCGGCATGGCGCGGCCTTCGGCCTTGGCCTGGTCGGCGGCGAAGCGTTCCTGGTTCTTCAAGACCTGGATCACTTCGACCATGTTGCGCGGGTCGTAGCGGTTGCGCGCCAGGTACTCGGCGCCCAGCAGGTCGGCCTGCGATTCCTGTTCGCGGCTGTAGCTGGCCAGCCGGCCCGCGGCCACGCCCTGGCCGATCTGGCTGGCGGCTTGCGCCGCGCCGCCAATGCCGGTGATGCCTTCGACCAGCACGCCGAGCACCGTGGCCGCGACGACGCCGATGTTGGCGTTGGCCTGGCTGGTGGCGCGCTGCGCGCCGTGGCGTGCGGTGACGTGGCCGATCTCGTGGCCTATCACGCCAGCCAGGTCGGCTTCGTCATTCAGGTAGGCCATGATGCCGCGCGTCACATAGACGTAGCCGCCGGGCAGCGCAAAGGCGTTGATGTCGGGGCTGTCCAGCACCGTGAAGGTCCACTGCAGGTTGCTGCGGTGCGACTGCTTCGCCAGGCGCTGGCCAAGGTCATTCACGTAGGCCTGAAGCCTCGGGTTGGCCAGTGCGCCGTATTCGGCCAGCACCTGCTCGTGCGCCTTGCGGCCTTCGGCAATTTCGGTCTGTTCGTCCATCACCGAACGCTCGGCGCGGCCGGACACGGGGTTGACGACGGTGGTGCCGCAGGCCGCCAACAGCAGCAGCGCCAAGGTGGCGGGGATGAGTCGTTGAAGGTTTGGAAGTCGCATGGGGTTTAGGTCGCGCAGGGATCGCGAGTGTGCAACGGCGCGGGGCTTGGCGCGCCCATCAGGAGGTCGGGCAAACTGGACGCTGCAGCAGCTTCCTTTGATTCCAGCATGAAGATCCTTCACGTCAGCACTGGCCGCGCGCGCCAGGTGATGATGCACGGCAAGAAGGCCCTGTCGGCCATTGGCAAGTCAGCCGTCTGCGGCCCGGTGGCCGTCGGCCCGCTGGGCCTGGCGGGTGACGAGCAGGCCGACCTGACGGTGCACGGCGGCCTGTCCAAGGCCGTCTACGCCTATCCGAGTGAACACCTGCCCTTCTGGCAGACCGTCCGTGCGCAGGCGAAGGTGTCGCTGTGGGACGACCCGATCGCGCCCGGCCTGCTGGGCGAAAACCTGTTGATCGAAGGCGTGCGCGAGCACGAACTCTGGCTGGGCGACCGCCTGCACCTGCCCGACTGCGTGCTGGTGGTGAGCGAACCGCGCCTGCCCTGCAACAAGTTCACCGCCGTGATGGGTTTTGCGCAGGCAGACAAGCTGATGGCGCAGTCGGGCTTCTGTGGCGCCTACCTGGCCGTGCTGCAGCCGGGCACGTTGCAGGCCGGCCAGACTTTCACGTTGGAGCCAGGCCCGCGTGAGGTGAACGTGCGCGAGCTGTTCCGGGCGCGCATGGGCCGCGCTCGATAGGCTAGGTAGCCGTCAGGCAGGCAGCGCGTCCAGCACCGGATAGTCGGTGTAGCCCGCAGCGCCACCGCCATAGAAGGTGTTGTTGTCGGGCAGGTTCAGTGCGGCGCCTTCGCGCAGGCGACGGCCGAGGTCGGGGTTGGCGATGAAGGCTTTGCCGAAGGCCACCAGGTCGGCCGCGCCGCTGGCCACCGCCTCTTGCGCCATGGCGCCGGTGTAGCCGTTGTTGACCATCCAGGCGCCGTTGAACAGCGCGCGCAGCGCGGCGTAGTCGAAAGGCGCGATGTCGCGCGCGCCACCCGTCTGGCCTTCAATCAGGTGCAGATAGGCCAGTTGCAAAGGGGCCAGCTGGCGCACGGCGTATTCCATCAAGGCTTGCGGCGCGCTGTCGGGCCCGGCGTCGTTGGACGGCGTCACCGGCGACAGCCGCAGCCCCGTGCGGCCGCCACCGATGGCGCCCGCCACGGCCTGCATCACTTCCTGCAGGAAACGCGAGCGGTTTTCGATGGCGCCGCCGTAGCCGTCCGTGCGGTCGTTGATGCTGTCGCGCAGAAACTGGTCGATCAGGTAGCCGTTGGCGCCGTGCACTTCCACGCCGTCGAAACCGGCATCCATCGCGCAGCGCGCGGCGTGGGCGTAGTCGGCCACGACACCGGCAATTTCCTCTGTGCGCAGGGCGCGCGGCGGCGAGCAAGGCGCAAAGCCGCCGGCGATGTAGGTCTTGCCGTTGGCCGCCCGCGCGGTGCTGGACACTGGCGCCTGGCCGCCCGGAAGCAGAGACACATGCGAGATGCGCCCCACATGCCACAACTGCACCACGATGCGCCCGCCGCGGGCGTGCACGGCGCTGGTCACGCGCCGCCAGCCGGCCACTTGTGCCGCGTTGTAGATGCCGGGCGTGTCGAGGTAACCCTGGCCCATGGCGTTGATCTGCGTCGCTTCTGTGATCAGCAGGCCGGCGCCCGTGGCGGGGTCGGCGCGCTGGGCGTAGTAGTCGCGCATCAGATTGTTGGGCACCTGGCCGGCGCGGGCGCGGTTGCGTGTCAGCGGGGCCATGCAGATGCGGGTGGCCAGCGGGATGTCGCCGAGCTGAAGGGGATCAAAGAGCTTGCTCATGCCCGGGAGGCTATCGCACGTGGCAAAGTCGCGGCCATGCTCGCCTACCGACACGCCTTCCACGCCGGCAACCACGCCGACGTCCTCAAGCACACCGTTCTGGCCCTGGTGCTGCGCTACATGAACCTGAAGGACAAGGGCTGGCGCTATGTGGACACCCACGCCGGCGCGGGCGGCTATTCATTGGAAGGCGAATACGCCAACAAGCGCGGCGAATACGAACAAGGCATTGCGCGCCTGCTGGACCACGCCGTCGTGCATGAACCCCTGCCCGCGCCGCTGGCCGACCTGGTGGCCCTGGTGCGCCAGTTCAACGACGGCAAGGCGATCCGCCAGTACCCGGGCTCACCCGCCATCGCCCAGGCCCTGATGCGCCCGCAAGACCAGTTGCGGCTGTCGGAAATGCACCCCACCGACCACAAGATCCTGGCGTCGTACCTGGGCGATGTGCCCGGCGTGGAGGTGAAGATGACCGACGGCTTTGCGGCGCTGAAGGGCCACCTGCCGCCGATCACCCGGCGCGGCGTGGTCCTGATCGACCCCAGCTACGAGATCAAGACCGACTACACGCGCGCGCTGGCGGGCTTGCGCGAATCGCTGGAACGTTTTCCGGAAGGCACCGTCATCGTCTGGCTGCCGCAGGTGGCGCTGGTGGAGGCCACGCAACTGCCACAGCGCCTGAAGGCCGCCGCCGACGCCGGCGCCAAGAAGGGCTGGCTCAATGCCCGCCTGACCGTGGCGCAGGCCGATGCGCGCGGCTTCGGCATGATGGGCAGCAGCGTCTTCGTCGCCAACCCGCCGCACACGCTGTTTGCCGACCTGCAGCCGGTGCTGCCCTTCCTGGCGCAGGTACTGGCTCAGTTTGACGGGGCGAAGAGCGCGCTTGAAAAGTCGGCAGGCGCTTGATCGACCGGCCCGGGCTGAATGGGCAAGGGTCCTGACGGACGGGACTTACTGGTTGCGGTAGTCGTCGTGGCAGGCCTTGCAGCTGCCGCCTGCGGCGCCAAAGGCGGCCTTCATCGCATCGAGGTTGTTGCTTCGCGCGGCGGCGGCGAGCTTGACCACTTCATCCTGCATCTTCCTGGCGGCGGCGTCAAAGCCGGCGCGGTCGGACCACACCTTGGCATTCGGTGCGCCCTTTTCGGACCCGCCCGTGCCTTCGACAAAGCCGGCATACGGCAGCTTGGACATCGTCACCACGATGTCGGCATTGGCGGCGGCCACGTTGGCGTCGAAGGGGACGCGTCCCTGGGCCATGGCGCCGATGCGGCCAAAGTGCGTGGCCATGACCGTGAAGGCCGCCTTGCGGTACTTCACGGCGTCTTCGGGCTTCTGGAACTGCGCGCTTGCTGGCAGCGCGGTGATCAGGCCGGCGACGGTGGCGGCAACAAGCATCAAACGGGTCATGCGTGAACTCCAGACAACGTGGACGTTAAAGATGCACAGCGGTGCAGCGGGTATGACGAGTTTACGCAACGCGCCTGGATTTCATTCCGGCTTCAGGGTAAGCCCGGGCCGACACGCCAGCAGCCAGTCGCGGTATGGTTGCGGCGTGCCATGGCGCAGCGCGCCGCAAAACCCCGGAAACTCCATCACCATGAGCGACGCTGTGAGCGAACCCCGCCCCACTCCCACCCGCGTCTGGGACCTGCCAACCCGGCTCTTTCACTGGACGCTGGCGCTGACGGTGGTGGGCTCGGTGGTGTCGGCCAAGGTGGGTGGTAATGCCATGGTCTGGCACTTCCGGCTGGGTTTTTTTGTGCTGGCCCTGATCGCGTTCCGCCTGCTTTGGGGCGTGCTGGGTGGCCGCTGGTCGCGTTTTGCCAGCTTCATCTATGCACCCGGCACGGTGCTGCGCTATTTGCGTGGGCAGACGCGGGCGGACGAACATCTGGACGTGGGCCACACCCCACTGGGCAGCTTTTCGGTGTTCGCGCTGCTGGGTTTGCTGGCGCTTCAGGTGGCCACGGGGCTGGTGGCCGACGATGAGATCGCCAACATCGGCCCGCTCAACCGATTTGTCAGCAGCGCCACGGCGAGCCAAGCCACCGGCTGGCACAAGGAATATGGCTCGTGGATCCTGATCACGCTGGTGGTGCTGCACGTGGTGGCTGTGCTCTTCTACCTGTTGAAGAAGCGCCACAACCTGATCCGCCCCATGCTCAGCGGCGACAAGTCCCTGCCCCTGGGCACCCCTGCCAGCGCCGACGGCCTGCCGCAGCGAATGCTGGCCTTGCTGCTGCTGCTGGCCTGCGGGTCCGGTGCAGCCTGGGTCGCCAGCCTGGCGCCTTGACAACGATGGATGACGAACCGCAGATCGAACTGGTCCACGCGGAAGAGCTGGCGCAGCTCAGCGTCGTGCGCGAGCTTTTCATCGAGTACGCGGGCACGCTGAATATCGACTTGTGCTTCCTGAATTTCGACGCCGAGCTGTCAGGCTTGCCTGGCGACTACGCGCCGCCTGGCGGAGCGTTGCTGATTGCGCTGGTGGACGGTGAACCCGCAGGCTGCGTCGCCATGCGCCCGTTGCCAGAAGCCGACCACACCAACGCCTGCGAGATGAAGCGCCTGTATGTGCGGCGCGCCTTCCGCCGTTTTGGGCTGGGCCGGCTGCTGACGCAACAGCTGATGGACCTGGCCACGCAGTCGGGACACTCCTGCATGCTGCTGGACACCCTGGACGACATGGAAGTGGCGCGCGGCCTGTACACATCGTTAGGATTCGAAGAGATCCCGCCCTACTACTTCAACCCGATCCCCGGGGCGCACTACCTCAAGGTCGAGCTCGACGCGCCGGGCACGCGCTGGTAAGCGGTGCCCGGCCACAACCCACATAGCCCTCCACCATGACCCCGCTACGAACCTTCGTTTCCACCTTTTGCTTGCTCACGGGTGTACTGCTGGCGGGCGCTGCCCACGGCCAGGCCCTTGGCGCTGCCGACGGCCTGGTGTCGATCAAGAGCCCGTACCCCGCGCGCGAGACCATGACGCGGCTGGAAGACCTGGTGAAAGAGCGTGGCCTGACGGTCTTTGCGCGCATCGACCATGCTGCCGGCGCGGCCAGGATCGGCAAGACGCTGCGCCCGACCGAGCTGCTGATCTTCGGCAACCCACAAGGCGGCACCCCGTTTCTGGAATGCGCCCAGACGGTGGGCATCGACCTGCCGTTGAAAGCGCTGGTGTGGGAAGACGCGTCGGCGCAGGTCTGGCTCAGCTACAACGACGTGGCCTACCTGGCGCGCCGCCACACGGCGCCCGAATGCCCGGCGGTGGAAAACCTGCGCCGCGCCTTGGCCGGGATTGCCGAAGCCGTGACCACCAAGTGAGGCTCGCCTGAGCGCCCTGCCACCCCCTGGCAGCGCCGAATTCGACGCGCTGCTGCACACCATCCGCTTCCCCGGCGACTCCGACCCCGCGGAGACGCGTGAATGGCTGGACGCACTGGCCACGCTGGTGCGCCAGGGCGGTGCAGAGCGTGCGCGCTTCGTGCTGGCCGCGCTGCAGGACGAAGCGCGCCGCCACGCGCTGGCCTGGCATCCGCAGCGCCACACGCCGTACCTCAACACCATCGCGCTAGACACACAGGCTGCCTTCCCCGGCAATCTTGAAATCGAACAGCGCCTGGCCGCGCTGATGCGCTGGAACGCGCTGGCGATGGTGGTGCGCGCCAACGCGCGGCAGGGTGAACTGGGTGGACACATTGCCAGTTATGCATCGGCGGCGGATCTCTTCGAAGTCGGCTTCAACCACTTCTTCCGTGCCCGCCATGAATGGGTCAACGGCGGCCATGGTGGTGACCTCGTGTTCTTCCAGCCGCACTCTGCGCCCGGTGTCTACGCGCGCGCCTTCGTCGAAGGGCGCTTGAGCGAAGGCGACCTGGACCACTACCGCCAGGAAGTGGCCGCCACGGCCTTGCGCGCGCAGGGCGGCACGGTGCGCGGTTTGAGTTCTTATCCGCACCCGTGGCTGATGCCCGACTTCTGGCAGTTCCCGACCGGGTCGATGGGCCTGGGGCCGCTGTCGGCGGTCTATCAGGCGCGCTTCATGCGCTACCTGGAGCACCGCGGCCTGGCGCCGGCGTCCGACCGAAGGGTCTGGGGCTTCTTTGGCGACGGCGAGATGGACGAGCCCGAATCGCTGGCGGGCCTGAGCCTGGCGGCGCGCGAAAACCTCGACAACCTCGTCTTCGTCGTCAACTGCAACCTGCAGCGGCTGGACGGCCCGGTGCGCGGCAACGGCCGCATCATCGACGAGCTGGAAACGGTGTTCGCCGGCGCCGGCTGGCACGTCATCAAGCTTGTGTGGGGCAGCGACTGGGACGCGCTGTTTGCGCGCGACCACACTCAAGCGCTCGCGCGTGCGTTCGCGCGCACCGTGGATGGCCAGTTCCAGACCTTCAGCGCCAACGACGGCGCCTACAACCGCGAACGTTTCTTCGGCCAGAGCCCCGAGCTGCAAGCCCTGGTGGGCGCGATGACCGACGACGAGATCAACCGCCTGCACCGCGGCGGCCACGACCTGGTGAAGATCCACGCCGCCTACGCCGCGGCCGTGGCGCACAAGGGCGCACCGGTGGTGATCCTGGCCAAGACCATGAAGGGCTACGGCATGGGCACCAGCGCCCAGGGCCGCATGACCACGCACCAGCACAAGAAGCTCGAAGGCGATGATCTGGTGGACTTTGCGCGCCGCTTCCACCTGCCGATGACGGATGACGACGCGCGGGCGCAGCGTTTCTCTCGCCCCGCCGAGCACAGCGTGGAAGGCCAGTACCTGCGCCAGCGCCGCGCGGCGCTGGGGGGCGCGATGCCGGCGCGGCAGACGGCTGCGGCCGCACTCCCCGTGCCCGCGACGGATTCCTTTGCAGGTTTTGCCTTGCAGGCCGACGGCAAGGAGATGAGCACCACCATGGCCTTCGTGCGCATGCTGTCGAATCTGCTCAAGCTGCCCGAACTGGGCCCGCGCATCGTGCCCATCGTCGCCGACGAAGCGCGCACCTTCGGCATGGCCAGCTTGTTCCGCCAGGTCGGCATCTATGCGCCGCAGGGCCAGACCTACGAGCCCGAAGACGCGGCCAGCCTGATGAGCTACCGCGAATCACGCGACGGCCAGATTCTGGAAGAGGGAATTTCCGAAGCCGGCGCGCTGGCTTCGTGGACCGCAGCCGCCACCAGCTACAGCACGCACGGCCTGGCGATGCTGCCGTTTTTCATCTACTACTCGATGTTCGGCTTTCAGCGTGTGGGCGATCTGATCTGGGCCGCTGCCGACCAGCGGTCGCGCGGCTTCCTGCTGGGCGCCACCTCCGGCCGCACGACGCTGGGTGGTGAAGGCCTGCAGCACCAGGACGGCCACAGCCATTTGATGGCCAGCACGGTGCCCAACTGCCTCGCCTGGGACCCTGGTTTTGCCTATGAGCTGGCGCTGATCGTGCAGCACGGCTTGCAGCGCATGCTGGCGGCACCCGACGACAACTCGCACGACGTGTTCTTCTACATCACGGTGATGAACCAGAACCACGCGCAGCCCTCCATGCCGCCGGGTGCTGAAGAGGGCGTGCTGCGGGGGCTGCACCTGCTGCCGGCGGTAATTGATTCACCCAATCATCCGCACGAGCCAGCAGCACCAGCAGCACCAGCAGCCCACTGCACCTTGCTCGGCAGCGGCGCCATCCTGCACGAAGTCATCGAAGCTGCGCGCTGGTTGCACGAGCATTGGGGTGTGGCGGCACAGGTGGGCAGCGTCACGTCCTTCAGTGAACTGGCACGCGACGGCATGGCGGCTGAACGGGCACGCACGCTCGGGGCAGATGCGCCAACGGCCTGGGCCACGCAGCTGCTGCAAAGCACCCAGGGCCCCATCGTCGCCGCCACCGACTACGTGCGCGCGGTGCCCGAACAGCTGCGCGCCTGGGTGCCGGCGGGCCGGCGCTACGTCACGCTGGGCACCGACGGCTTCGGCCGCAGCGACAGCCGCGCGCAACTGCGCGAATTCTTTGAAGTCAGCCCGCGCCACATCGTGCTGCGCGCGCTGCAGGCCCTGGCCGACGACGGCGCGGTGGACGTCGCCCTGCCCGCGGCGGCGCGCCAGCGCTACGGCATCGGCACGGGGCCGCATCCGTGGACGGTGTGATCCGCGCGTTGCGGCATCATCGGGCTTGGCTGCCAAAAAACTGACGGAGACGACCATCACCACATCCCTTGAACTGCGTGCCGGTGACTTGCGCCTGGCCCTCCGCCCCGACCTCGGTGGCGCCATTGCCGGCCTGTGGCTGGGTGACGTTCCGGTGCTTCGCAGCTGCGAAGCGGCTGAGCTGGGCAGCTCGCGTGTGTCGGCCTGTTATCCGCTGGCGCCTTATTCCAACCGCCTGGGCTACCGGCGCTTTCGCTGGCTGGGGCAGGACCACACGACGGCGCCCAATTTCGACGACAACCCGCATTCGGTCCACGGCGTGGCCTGGCAGCGGCCTTGGGCTGTGGTCTCGTCCAGTGCCAGCGAAGCCGAGCTTCAATACACCCACAGACCCGACGCGCACTGGCCCTTTGCCTTTGAAGCCCGCCAGCGTTTCGTGCTGACCGCCGACGCGCTGGAAGTGCACCTGGCCTTCACCAACCGCGAAGCCAACCCGCAGCCCGTAGGGCTCGGCTGGCACCCGTACTTCCCCAAGCGGCCGCACAGCCGCCTGCACATCGAACTGACCGACCGCTGGGAAAGCGACGCCAGCGGCTTGCCCACGCGCCACGTGCCGCAGCCGGGCATCGACGGCGAGGTCTCGCACCTGGCCTTCGACAACTGCTTCGAAGGCTGGCGCGGCCCGGCGCGCATCCGCGACGAAAAACTGTCGCTGCGATTGAGCTCGTCGCTGCCGTACCTCGTGGTGTTCACGCCGGCCGACAAGCCCTACTACTGCGTCGAACCCGTCAGCCACGTCAGCAACGCCATCCACATGGCCGACCCGGCCGCGCACGGCCTGCGCGCCGTGGCGGCCGGCGGCACCTTCGACGCCTGGATGAAGCTGGAGGTCAACCCCGCATGACGGTGTTCAGCGCGCTGCCGCTGCCACCGTCCTTGCTGGGCGAATCGCCCTTCTGGCACACGGATGAAGCGGCGCTGTACTGGTGCGACATCCCGGGCAAGAAACTCAACCGCTGGCACCCGGGCAGCGCGGCGCACCAGAGCTGGTCCTTCGATGTGGAACCGGGCTGCGCCGCACCCCTGCAGAGTGGCCAACTGCTGCTGGCGATGCGCGACGGCCTCTTTCGCTTCGACCCGGCCAGTGGTGAACGCCAGCGCCTGAGCCCGCCGCCCTACGACCCCGGGCACGAACGTTTCAACGACGGCAAGGCCGACCCGCAGGGGCGCCTGTGGGTGGGAACGGTGTATGAGCCGCGCTCTTCGGCCGCCGCCGCGCTGTACCGCTGGGATGGCATGAAGCTGCAGCGCATGGCCGGCGACGTGACTGTCAGCAACGGCCTGGCCTTCAGCCCCGACGGCCACACGCTGTACTGGACCGACACGCCCAGCCACCGCGTGATGGCCTATGACTTCAACCCGGTGGACGGCACGCTCCTGGACAGCCGCGTGCTGGTGCAGTTTGAAATGAAGACCGCCGACCAGGACCTGGCCACCTACGGCGGGCGCCCCGATGGCGCCGCCGTCGATGCCGAAGGCGCCTACTGGTGCGCGATGTTCGAAGGCCAGCGCCTGCTGCGCATCGCGCCCGACGGCCAGGTGCTGCAGGAATTGCCACTGCCGGTGCGCTGCCCCACGATGCCCTGCTTCGGCGGGCCCGACCTGCGCACGCTCTACATCACCACCTCGCGCGAGAAGCGGCCGGCTGCGGAACTGGCAGCACAGCCGCTGGCCGGCTGCGTGCTGCACACCCGCGTCGATGTGCCGGGCCTGCCGGTGAACTTTGCGCGCGGTTGACCGCGCCTTGCCAACCATGACCCAGGAACTGCCCCGCGCCGAACTGCTGGCCCGCTTGCAAGAAGCGCGCGACTGGGACCTGGCCGTTATCGGTGGCGGCTCGGTGGGCCTGGGGGTGGCGCTGGACGCGGTGGTGCGGGGTTTCAGCGTCGTGCTGGTTGAATCGCAGGACTTTGCCAAGGGCACCTCGTCGCGCGCCACCAAGCTGGCACACGGCGGCGTGCGCTACCTGGCGCAGGGCGACATCGGCCTGGTGCGCGAAGCGCTGCATGAACGCGGCGCGATGCTGGCCAACGCGCCGCACGTGGCGCAGCGGCTGTCCTTCGTCATGCCGGCCTACCACTGGTGGGAGCGCGGCTTCTACGGCGTCGGCCTGAAGGCCTATGACGCGCTCGCCGGAAGCCAGGGCCTGGGCGGCACCGAATGGCTGAATCAGCGGCGCACGCTGGAGTTGCTGCCCGGCGTGCAGCCGCGCGGCCTGCACGGCGGCGTGCGCTACTGGGACGGCCAGTTTGACGACGCGCGCCTGGCGCTGCTGCTGGCGCGCACCGCGGCGGCGCGGGGCGCGCTGCTGGTCAACCACTGCGCCGCCACAGGCCTCATCCACGAAAAGGGTCAGCTTCGCGGGCTTCAGGTGCGCGATGCCGAAACCGGCGCCACCGCCACGCTGCGTGCACGCTGCGTCGTCAACGCCACTGGCGTGTGGGTGGACGCGGTGCGCGACATGGACCGCGACGCGGCGGGTGTTGAGACCGGCCAGGCAGCTGCCAAACCGCGCGCCCGCATGGTCGCGCCCAGCCAGGGCGTGCACCTCATCGTCGACCGCGCCTTCCTGCCCGGTCCGCACGCGCTGATGGTGCCGAAGACCGAAGACGGGCGCGTGCTCTTCGCCGTGCCGTGGTTGGGCAAGACCATCCTGGGCACCACCGACACGCCACGCACCGACCTGCCACTGGAACCCGAACCTTTGGCCGAAGAAGTCGGCTTCATCCTGCGCGAGGCTGGCAAGTACCTGGCGCGCGCGCCCCAGCGCAGCGACGTGCGTTCGGTCTGGGTGGGGTTGCGCCCGCTGGTCAAACCCGAGGGCAGCGAAGGCGAGAACACCAAGTCGATTTCGCGCGAGCACACGGTGGTGGTGGGCGCGTCGGGCCTGGTCACGGTGACGGGTGGCAAGTGGACGACGTACCGGTCGATGGCCGAAGACGTGCTGTCACGCTGCATGGCGCGCGGCCTCTTGCCCGCCAAGCCGGCGGGCGTGACGGCACGCCTGCCGCTCATCGGCGCCGCACCGGGCCGGCCGCTGGGCGAACCGCCGGGGGAGCATCTGTACGGCAGCGAAGCGGCGCTGCTGCGCACGCTGCCTGGCGCCACGAACTGGCTCTGGCGCGACGCGGAAACCGGCAGTGGCGGTTTTAGCGAAGCGATGGTGCGCTTCGCCGCGCGCTACGAGATGGCACGCGAGGTGGAAGATGTGCTGGCGCGGCGCTGCCGCCTGCTGTTTCTGGACGCCGCAGAAGCGGCGCGGCAAGCCGACGCGGTGGCAGGGATCCTGGCGGAAGAACTGGGCCGACCGGTGGACGTCGGCGGTTTCAAGGCGCTGGCGGCGCAGTACCAGCGGCTGCCTTGAAGTGCGCCCTGAACTGCGCCCTGAACCACGCCCGATCTACATCGAAGAGTACTTCACCGAACAGCCATAAGGCCGGGTCGTCGCCTGGCCGATCGCCTTGCCGGCCAGCGCTTCACCCAGTGCCACCTTGACGTGGTTGGTAGCGCCCGGGATATCGGCAGGGTTCGACGACGGTTTGTTGTCGATGCCGCCGGCATAGACGAGCAGGCCCTTCGGATCGACGATGTATAGGTGCGGCGTGGTGCGCGCACCGTAAGCGCGGCCCAGTTTGCCGTCGGCGTCCATCAGCGTGGCCGTGGCGGCGGCCTTATGCTGCTGCATCCACTGCGCCAAGGCTGCCGGCGCTTTGTAGTCGCTGTGTTCGGTACTGGTGGAATTCACCGCCAGCCAGACCACGCCCTTGGCCAAGGCGTCTTTCTGCGTGCCTTGCATGTTGGCGCTGCCGTAGTGCTTGACGACGTAAGGGCAGCCCGGGTTGACCCATTCCAGCACCACGTGTTTGCCTTTGAAGTCGGCCAGCGAGACGGTCTTGCCGGCAGTGTCCTGCACCGTGAAGGCGGGTGCGGGCTGGCCGACAGTGGCCACGGCAAAGGCGCTGTGGGCGGCGAATGCTAGCAGGGTGGGGACCAGCAGTTTCATCATCGTCGGCTCCTGTTCAAGTGGGTGCGCTCAGCGCGCCCAGCACTTCAGACACACTGAGAATTTCGCTCAAGATGCGAGGCCCTGCTGCGCCAGGGGTGTAAAGCAAATACACCGGCACGCCACTGCGGCCCAGGCGCGCCAGTTCGGCGCTGATGGCGGCGTCGCGGCGCGTCCAGTCGGCGCGCAGCAGCAGCACGTTCTTGTCCTTGAAGGCCGAGACGACCTGCGCCGTGCCGAGCGTGCTGCGTTTGTTGAACTGGCAGGTCACGCACCAGGCGGCGGTGAAGTCCACGAACACCGGCCGGCCGGCGGCCTGCGCTTGCGCCACGCGGTCGGGCGACCAGGGTTGCCAGTCTTCACCGGCCGCTGGCGCTCGGGCCGCGGCTTCCAGCCGCAGTGCGGGCACGGCCCACACCAGCGTGGCCACCACGAGCATCAGGGCCGCTGCACCAAAACCGCTGCGCGCACGCGGGCCCAGCGTGGGCGACCCCAAAGCCCAGGCGGCGAAGGCGACCGTCACCAGCAACGCCAGCAAGGCCGCGACGCCGTCCACGCCCACCTGCACACCCAGCACCCAGACGAGCCAGACGACGGTGGCAAACATCGGGAAAGCCATGGCGGTCTTGAAGTGCACCATCCACACCCCCGGCTGCGGCAGCAGCCGGGCCGCGGCCGGCCAGGCGCTGGCCAGCAGGTAGGGCAGCGCCATGCCCAGGCCCAGTGCGGCAAACACCGCCAGGCCCTGGGCCGACGGCAGCGCCACGGCCGCACCCAGCGACGCACCCATGAAAGGCGCGGTGCAGGGCGATGCGACGGCGACTGCCAGCACGCCGGTCAGGAAGGAATCGACCACCGGGTGCCGCGCACGCGCCGCGGCCCATGAACTGGGCAGCACCGAGCCGAACTCGAACACCCCCGCCAGGTTCAGGCCGATCAACGTGAACAGCGCCGCCAGCACCGCCACGACAGCGGGCGACTGCAGCTGGAAACCCCAGCCCAGCTGTTCACCCCCGGCGCGCAGTGCCAGCAGCAAAGCCGCCAGGGCGACGAAGGACAGCACGACGCCCGCTGTGTAGGCCAGGCCGCCCGCCAGCATGCCGCGCCGGTCGTTTGCGTGCGCGGCAAAACCCAGCACCTTCAGCGACAGCACCGGGAAGACGCAGGGCATCAGGTTCAGCAGCGCGCCGCCAGCCAGTGCCAGCACGAGTGCCAGGGCCAGGCTCAGGTCGGCGGCGGGCGGCGAGACGACTTGCGCATCCCCCAGCGATGGCAGTGGCGCCGGCGGCGGTGCTGCGGCCGGCCAGGGTGTGGTCACTGCGATTTGCACCTGCAAACCGGCAGGTTGCCCGGCGGTGGTCAGGACCACCGGCATGGCCGACGGCGACTCGCTGCGCTGCGGGTCCAGCGCCACACGCGCCGTCCACACGCCGTCCTTCCAACTGCTGGCGGGCACAGCGGCGTTGTGGATGACGCCTGTCGTTTCGGGCAGGAAGCCCAGCGTCTTGCCGAGCCAGGCTGTCGGCAGACCCGCCACGCGCACCACCAGCGCCTGGCCTTCGACGGCGGCACTGGCTAGCGCGCCAGTAACCGGCTGCGGAAGCGCTGCACGGGTGGCCTCAAACAGCGCCGCGTGGCCGGCGGTGGCAGCCTGCGCGGGCAGTTGCAGTTCAAATTCACCGCTTTCAGGGATGCAGACGTCCTTGCACACCAGCCATTCGGCGCGCAGCTTCACGGCCAGGGTCTCGGCGTTGAAGCCGGCCGGCACCGTCACCGCCACCGGCAGCAACAGCGTGCCTTCGTAGCCGTAGTTCATCAGCGGGCCGATGGGCAGGCGGCCCGGTGTGGGCCACTGAATATCGCCAGCGACCGCACCCGCCGGCAGCGTCCACTGCAGCGTGGTCGGCAGGCCAGAATCGCCAGGGTTCTTCCAGTACGTGTGCCAGTGCGGCTGGTGGTCGATCTTCAGCGCCAGCCAGAGCGGCTTGCCAGCAGTCACGCCGTCGGGCGCGTGCGCCACAAGTTCAGCGCGAACCTGCGGCGTGGTGACGACTGCACCCGGCGCGGCCAGGGCCAGCGTCAGCGCAGGCCAAAGGCTCAAGGCGACAAGGGAGATTCGAAGCATGGACATGGTCAGGTGGAGTCGCCGGGGCGGGGCGGGGTTCCCGTCAAGGCGTCATTGTGCGGCGCCGCGCCGTGGCAGTTTGCGCGTCTGCCCCAGGGCCAGCAGGAAAAAGTCCTCTTCCGCCACCTTGGCTTTGCTGCGCGCGCGGGCCAGGCTTTGCGGGGGCTCGTCCAGCGCCTCGTCGGTCAGATTGAAGGTGCCCCAGTGGATGCCCAGGGACTTCTTGCTGCGCAAGTCCTGGTGGATGCGCACCGCTTCGTCGGCGTCCACGTGCTGCTCTTTCATGAACCAGCGCGGCGCGTAGGCGCCCACGGGGATGAGCGCGATGTCGAAGCCGCCCGCCTTCTGGCGGTCTGCAAATCGGCGGGCGATGTCCTGGAAGTCGGGGCTGTAGCCGGTGTCGCCGGCATGAAACAGATGCGCGTCGGGTGCGAAGAGGGCCCAGCCGCCCCACAGCGTCTGCAGCCGGTCGGTGAGGCCGCGGCCCGACCAGTGCTGGACCGGCGTCATCACCACTTCGACTGCGCCCAATCGGTGCGACTGCCACCAGTCCATTTCGACGGCGTTCGTGATGCCCAGGTCGGCCAGCCAGGCCTTCAGGCCCAGCGGCACCAGGTACAGCGGCGGGCCGCCGGCCTGGGCGTTCAAGGCCTGCAAGGAAGGCGCGTCGCAGTGGTCGTAGTGGTTGTGCGAGACCACCACCAGGTCGATGTGCGGCAACTGCGCCAAGGCCACGCCCGGCGCATGTGCGCGTTTCGGACCGGCGAAGGAAACCGGCGAGGCGCGGTCGGAAAAGATCGGGTCGGTCAGCACGCTCAAGCCGCCAAGTTGCGCCAGCACCGTGGCGTGGCCGATCCAGGTCACGGCGGGCTGCATCGCCGCACCGGCGCGGGCGTTGGCGTGGATGAAGTCGAGGTCGGGCTGCACGCTGGGCGTGGGCCGGGCCGGTGCAGGCGGCAGGCCTTCACGCACGGCGTTCCAGCGCCAGCGCAGGAAGTCGGCCAGGCCGCGCGGGGCAAAGTCCATGTAGTTGTTTTGAAAGCCGCCATTGCGGTGGTTCGCCGGCGGTTCGGTGGCAACGGCCAGACCGCAGACGCACCACAGGAAGATGCAGCGCCAGATGGAATGAGAAGTCATCTGGCAGATGATCCCAGCGCCCTGCATCCCCTGTGCATGGCGGGGCTTGTGCATCGGGTTGGTGCGAACACGCCACAAGCGGCGTCGGGCGGCTCTGGGGACCCGCGGGTTTCTTCGTATAATCGACTGGCTTTGCTGCACATACCCAGACACTTGGGGCACCGAATGGCGATTGAACGGCACTTGCAGACCCGCACCATTCAGGCCTGGGATGAAGAAGATGGGATGGACAGCAGATCGGACAGCAGATCGGACAGCAGATCGGACAGCAAGAGGGCTCAGGCCTTCAAGCCGCTGACGGCAGAAGAAGCGTCAGCGCTGCGCCGGAAAGAGCCGCCACTGTCTCCGTGGGGCGTGCTGGCGGTGCAGATGGCAGTGGGAGGTGTGGCGGCTCTGCTATCAGGGTTGGTCATGCAGAGGACGGAAGTGGCGTGGTCGCTGTTGTATGGCGCGGCTGCGGTGGTGCTGCCGGGCGCCTTGATGGCGCGCGGCATGACCAGCAGGCTCACCAGCATGTCGCCCGGCAGCAGCGCTGTCAGCTTCATGTTGTGGGAGATGGTCAAGATAGCGGTTTCGATCGCCATGCTCGCGCTGGCGCCGAAGCTCGTGCAGCCCCTGGTCTGGCCGGCATTGCTGGTGGGCCTGGTGTTGTGCATGAAGGTGTACTGGCTGGCGCTGCTGTGGCGCCCGCGTGTGAAGCGTTGAACTGACACAACAAGCGAATCCAGCATGGCATCAGCAGCACAAGGCGCAGCCGAACACGGCCCGACCTCGGGTGAATACATCATTCACCACCTGACCCACTTCCGGAACAAGGAATTCAAGGGCACGTTCGATCTCTCGGTGGTGAGCTGGGATTCGATGGCCTTCAGCATCGTCATAGGCGTGATCGGCTGCTTCTTGCTCTGGAAGGGTGCGCGCAAGGCGACATCCGGCGTGCCGGGCCGCTTTCAGGCTGCGGTTGAAATCCTGGTCGAAATGGTCGACTCGCAGGCCAAGGGCATCGTGCACAACGCCACCAGCCGCAAGCTCGTGGCGCCGCTGGCGCTGACGGTGTTTGTGTGGATCTTCCTGCTCAACGCGATGGACCTGCTGCCGGTCGATCTGCTGCCCTTCATCTGGGAAAGGATCTACGCTGCCATGGGCGGTGACCCGCAGCACGCCTACCTGCGCGTAGTGCCCACGGCCGACCTGTCGGTGACGATGGGCCTGTCGCTGTCGGTGCTGCTGGTCTGCATCTACTACAACATCAAGATCAAGGGCGCGGGCGGCTGGATGCACGAGCTATTCTCGGCGCCGTTCGGCGACAAGTGGTTCCTGTACCCGGTGAACTTCCTGATGCAGATGATCGAGTTCGTCGCCAAGACGGTCTCACACGGCATGCGGCTGTTCGGCAACATGTACGCTGGCGAATTGATCTTCCTGCTGATCGCGTTGCTGGGCGGTGCGTTCACGCTGTCGGCCACAGGCTTTGGCCTGGCGCTGCTGCACATCGTTGCCGGCTCGGCCTGGGCGATCTTTCACCTGATCATCATCACCCTGCAGGCCTTCGTCTTCATGATGCTCACGCTCGTGTACATCGGCCAGGCGCACGACTCGCACTGAGCCTGGCCTGGTTTCCTCTTTCCTGTCCTTTCCCTTTCCCCCAACACAAACTCGTTCATCTAGGAGTCATCATGGAAGTCATCAGCTTTGTCGCCCTCGCCGCCGGCCTCATCATCGGTCTGGGTGCCGTCGGTGCCTGTATCGGCATCGGCATCATGGGCAGCAAGTACCTGGAAGCGGCTGCGCGCCAACCCGAACTGATGGGCGAACTGCAGACCAAGATGTTCCTGCTGGCCGGCCTGATCGACGCGGCCTTCATCATCGGCACTGGTATCGCGCTGTGGTTCGCCACCGCCAACCCGTTCCTGGACCAGATCGCCCGCCTGGCCAAATAAAGGGACCACCCCGAAGCGGCTTTGCCGCTCCCCTCAAGGGGCAACGCCGACGGCCAGGCAAAGCCGGCTCCGTCGCGTTTGTTTGGTGAAAGTCCTAACCTAAGCGAGGCATTAAGTGAGCATCACCGGTACCCTCATCATCCAGATGATCGTCTTCCTGATCCTGGTCGGGTTCACGATGAAATTCGTGTGGCCGCCGATCACTGCCGCGCTTGACGAGCGTGCGAAGAAGATCGCCGACGGCCTGTCCGCCGCCGACAAGGCCAAGAGCGAACTGGCCGTCGCCAACAAGCGCGTTGAAGCCCAGCTTTCGGCCGCACGTGACGACGCCGCCAAACGCCTGGCCGATGCCGAGCGCCTGGCCCTGCAGATCGTGGAAGAAGCCAAGGGCAAGGCCAGCGTCGAAGCCGACAAGATCATCGTTGCCGCCCGGGCTGAGGCCGAACAAGAATCGGTCAAGGCGCGCGAAGTGCTGCGTGAACAGGTGGCCGGTCTGGCCGTCAAGGGCGCCGAGGCGATCCTGCGCAAGGAAGTCAACGCCGGTGTGCACGCCGAGTTGCTGGGCCGTTTGAAGGCGGAGCTCTGACATGGCCGAGTTGGCGACCATTGCCCGCCCCTACGCTGAGGCCTTGTACCGGGCCGCAGGCGGCAGTGGTGCCGGGCTGAAGGACCAAGTGTCGTCGCTGGCTGCATTGGCTGCAGATGCCAGTCTGCGCCAGTTTGCCGACAACCCGAAGGTGGGCTCGCTGCAGGTCTTTGACCTGATTGCCGGCGTGGCGTTGCAAAAGGGCATGGCGCTCGACAGCCGGGTCGCCAACCTGCTGCGCACGGTGCTGGACAACGGCCGGCTGGCGGCCATGCCGGAGATCGCTTCGCAGTTCCAGGCTTTGGTGAATGCCAGCAGCGGTGTCTCCGACGCGCGAATTGAGAGCGCCTTCCCCATCGATGCGGGCCAGCTCGCCGACACGGTGGCTGCGCTGGAAAAGCGCTTCGCCCGCAAGCTCAACGCCACGGTCGAGATCGCACCTGAACTGATTGGCGGCATCCGCGTGACCGTGGGCGACGAGGTGCTGGACACCTCGGTCCGTGCCCGTCTTGAACAGATGAAAGTCGCGCTGACTGCCTGAGGCCCGCCTTTGGCGATCCGCGCGTAAACGAATCGGAGAAAACTCATGAACCTGAACCCCGCAGAAATTTCCGAGCTGATCAAGAGCCGCATCGAGGGCCTGGCGGCCACGGCTGACATCAAGAACCAGGGCACCGTCGTGTCCGTCACCGACGGCATCGTGCGTGTGCACGGCCTGAGTGACGTGATGGCCGGCGAAATGCTCGAATTCCCGCCCACCGCCAGCGGCCAGCCCACTTACGGCCTGGCGCTGAACCTGGAGCGCGACTCGGTCGGCTCGGTGATCCTGGGCGAGTACGAACACATCAGCGAAGGCGACACCGTCAAGTGCACGGGCCGCATTCTTGAAGTGCCGGTGGGCCCGGAGCTCATCGGCCGTGTCGTGAATGCACTCGGGCAACCGATCGACGGCAAGGGCCCCATCAACGCCAAGATGACGGACGTGATCGAGAAGGTCGCGCCGGGCGTGATCGCGCGCAAGAGCGTGGACCAGCCGGTGCAGACGGGCCTCAAGTCCATCGACTCCATGGTGCCCGTGGGCCGCGGCCAGCGCGAGCTGATCATCGGTGACCGCCAGACCGGCAAGACCGCGGTGGCGATCGACACGATCATCAACCAGAAGGGTCAGAACATGACCTGCGTGTACGTCGCCATCGGCCAGAAGGCGTCGTCGATCAAGAACGTGGTGCGTGCGCTGGAAGCCAACGGCGCGATGGAATTCACCATCGTCGTGGCAGCGTCGGCTTCTGAATCGGCGGCCATGCAGTACGTCAGCGCCTATTCCGGCTGCACGATGGGCGAGTACTTCCGTGACCGCGGCCAAGACGCGCTGATCATCTATGACGACCTGTCCAAGCAGGCCGTCGCCTACCGCCAGGTGTCGCTGCTGCTGCGCCGCCCGCCAGGCCGCGAAGCCTACCCCGGCGACGTGTTCTATCTCCACTCGCGCTTGCTCGAAAGGGCCGCGCGCGTGAATGCCGACTACGTCGAAGCCTTCACCAAGGGCGCCGTCAAGGGCCGTACCGGGTCGCTGACCGCGCTGCCGATCATCGAAACCCAAGCCGGCGACGTGTCGGCCTTCGTGCCCACCAACGTCATCTCCATCACCGACGGCCAGATCTTCCTGGAGACCAGCCTCTTCAACGCCGGCATCCGGCCTGCCATCAATGCCGGCATTTCCGTGTCGCGGGTGGGCTCGTCGGCACAGACCAAGTTGATCAAGAACCTGTCCGGCGGCATCCGAACCGACCTGGCCCAGTACCGTGAACTGGCCGCCTTCGCGCAGTTTGCGTCTGACCTCGACGCCGCCACGCGCAAGCAACTGGACCGCGGTGCCCGCGTGACCGAACTGTTGAAGCAGGCCCAGTACAGCCCGCTGCCCATCAGCCTGATGGCTGCCACGCTGTTTGCCGTCAACAAGGGTTTCCTGGACGACATCGAAGTCAAGCGCGTGCTGCCTTTTGAGCATGGCCTGCATCAGCACCTGAAGAGCAGCCACGCGGCGCTGCTGGCCAAGCTGGAGAACGACAAGGCGATGGACAAGGGCGCTGAAGAAGAGCTGACGAACGCCGTCACTGCGTTCAAGAAGTCCTTCGCGTGATTTCGCCCACCCCCGGAGCGGCTTGCGCCGCTTCCCCCTCAAGGGGGCAACGCCAGCGGACCGGCAATGCCGGTTCCCCGGCGTCCGCTTGACAGGAGTGCCTCATGGCAGTTGGTAAGGAAATACGCGGCAAGATCAAGTCGGTGGAGAACACCAAGAAGATCACCAAGGCCATGGAAATGGTCGCCGCCAGCAAGATGCGCAAGGCGCAGGAACGCATGCGCGCGGCGCGGCCCTATGCCGACAAGATCCGCAACATCACGGCGCATCTGTCGCAGGCCAACCCGGAATACAAGTCACCGTACATGCGCACGGCCGGCGAATCTGGCAAGCCCGCAAAGGCGGTCGGCTTCATCATCGTCACCACCGACAAGGGCCTGTGCGGCGGCCTCAACACCAACGTGTTGCGCGCCGTCACGATGAAGATGAAGGACGTGCAGGCTGCGGGTGGCACCATCCACACCGTGGCCATCGGCAACAAGGGCTTCGGCTTCCTGAACCGCATTGGCGCCACCGTGCTGAGCCATGCCGTGCAGCTGGGCGACGCGCCGCAGCTGGACAAGCTCATCGGCCCGGTGAAGGTGATGCTCGATGCCTTCACCGGCGGCAAGCTCGACGCGGTCTATCTCTGCTACACGAAGTTCATCAATACGATGAAGCAGGAGCCGCTGGTGGAACCGCTGTTGCCCTTGAGCGCCGCGCGCCTGGAGCAAAGCGCGGAAGAGAAAAGCAAGTACGGCTGGGACTACATCTACGAGCCCGACGCGCCCACCGTCATCGACGACCTGCTCACGCGCTACATCGAAGCGCTGGTGTACCAGGGCGTGGCCGAGAACATGGCCAGCGAACAAAGCGCGCGCATGGTGGCCATGAAGTCGGCCACCGACAACGCCGGCACGCTCATCGGCGAACTCAAGCTCATCTACAACAAGACCCGGCAGGCTTCGATCACGAAGGAACTGTCCGAGATCGTCAGCGGCGCCGCCGCAATATCCGGTTGACCCCCACGCTCACTGTCGTTCGCTGCCCCCGAGGGGGCGCACGCAACGGCCCGGCAAAGCCGGTTCCGTGCGTGACCTTGATTGAATTTAAGAGGCTTACATGAATACATCGCAAGGCAAGATCGTCCAGTGCATCGGCGCCGTGGTGGACGTTGAGTTCCCGCGCAACGCCATGCCCCGCATCTATGACGCGCTCAAGCTCGAAGGCACCGCGCTGACGCTCGAAGTGCAGCAGCAGCTGGGCGACGGTGTCGTGCGCACCATTGCGCTGGGTTCTTCCGACGGCCTTCGCCGCGGCCTGATGGTCAGCAACACGGGTGCCAACATCACGGTGCCGGTGGGCACGGCCACGCTGGGCCGCATCATGGACGTGCTGGGCAACCCGATCGACGAGCGCGGTCCCGTGGACCAGACGCTGACCGCGCCGATTCACCGCAAGGCTCCGGCCTACGACGAACTGAGCCCCTCGCAAGAGCTGCTGGAAACCGGCATCAAGGTGATCGACCTGATCTGCCCGTTTGCCAAGGGCGGCAAGGTGGGCCTCTTCGGTGGCGCCGGTGTCGGCAAGACCGTGAACATGATGGAACTCATCAACAACATCGCCAAGGCGCACAGCGGCCTGTCGGTGTTTGCCGGCGTGGGCGAACGCACCCGCGAGGGCAACGATTTCTATCACGAGATGGCCGATTCGGGCGTCGTCAACCTCGAGAACCTGGCCGAGTCGAAAGTGGCCATGGTCTATGGCCAGATGAACGAGCCCCCGGGCAACCGTCTTCGCGTGGCGTTGACGGGTCTGACGATTGCCGAGAGCTTCCGCGACGAAGGCCGCGACGTGCTGTTCTTCGTCGACAACATCTACCGCTACACGCTGGCAGGCACGGAAGTGTCGGCGCTGCTGGGCCGCATGCCGTCGGCCGTGGGCTACCAGCCGACGCTGGCCGAAGAAATGGGCCGGCTGCAAGAGCGCATCACGTCCACCAAGGTGGGCTCGATCACCTCGATCCAGGCCGTGTACGTGCCCGCAGACGACCTGACCGACCCGTCGCCCGCCACCACCTTCGCCCACCTGGACGCCACCGTGGTGCTGAGCCGAGACATCGCATCGCTCGGCATCTACCCCGCTGTCGACCCGCTGGACAGCAACAGCCGCCAGGTGGACCCGAACGTGGTTGGTGAAGAGCACTACACCACCACGCGCGCCGTGCAGCAGACACTGCAGCGCTACAAAGAACTGCGCGACATCATCGCCATTCTGGGCATGGACGAACTGAGCCCGGAAGACAAGCTCGCGGTGGCCCGTGCCCGCAAGATCCAGCGCTTCCTGAGCCAGCCTTTCCACGTCGCCGAAGTCTTCACCGGCAGCCCGGGCAAGTACGTGTCGCTGAAGGAAACGATCCGCGGCTTCAAGATGATCGTCGCCGGTGAATGCGACCACTTGCCGGAGCAGGCTTTCTACATGGTGGGCACGATCGACGAGGCCTTCGAGAAGGCCAAGAAGATCAACTAAGGAGACGGCATGGCCACCATCCACGTCGACGTCGTCTCTGCCGAAGAAAGCATCTTCTCCGGCGAGGCCACCTTCGTTGCCCTGCCGGGCGAAAACGGCGAACTCGGCATCCTGCCGCGCCACACGCCACTGATCACGCGCATCAAGCCGGGCGCGGTGCGCATCGTGCGGGCCGACAACAAGGAAGAAGAATTTGTCTTCGTTGCCGGCGGCATCCTGGAAGTGCAGCCGGGCAGCGTCACCGTGCTGGCCGACACCGCCATCCGCGGCCATGACCTCGACGAAGCCAAGGCCAGCGAAGCCAAGAAGCAGGCCGAAGAAGCGATGAAAAACGCCAAGAGCGACATCGACCTGGCGGCGGCGCAAGGCGAATTTGCGGCCATGGCGGCGCAGCTGGCGGCGATTCAGAAGCTGCGGCGGAAGTAGTCAAACTCAGCCAACCTCGTCCGGCGTAGCAACTGACCACAACCCGCCCGGCAGCATTGCCGGCGGGTTGTTTTGCATCTGCTGCACGCGTCCGTTGGCGTGATCTTTTGGACCCTGCCGCACAGCGCGTATCGTGTGGGGCAACTACTGAAAGCCCGCGGGCCCTGCTGATCATGGAAGTCAAACTCGACAAGCGATACCCCATTGCCGCCAGCGCCGAACAGGCCTGGGCGGTGCTGGGCGACATCCGTGCCACGGCCGCCTGCATGCCCGGTGCGCAAATCACCGAACAACTTGACGCCACGCACTTCAAGGGCACCGTGAAGAGCAAGGTCGGCCCGGCGGTGATGCAGTTTGGCGGTGACATCGAAGTGCTGGGCCTGGACGCGGCGGCCAAGAGCATGCAGATGCTGGGCAAGGGCGCCGACAAGTCGGGCTCGTCGGCGTCCATGAACCTGGCCGCGCATGTCGAAGCCGGCGCTGAACCGGGCAGCTGCACGCTCGTGGGCGTGGCCACCATCACCGTCAGCGGCAAGCTGGCGCAGTTTGGCAGCCGTCTGCTGGTGCCCGTGAGCGACGCCATGCTGGCGCAGTTTGCCGACAACTTCCGCGCGGCTGCGGCTGCGGTGCTGGTCGTTGCGCCGACAACGGCGGGCGCGTCCGCAGCGCCAGCAGCGCCTGCAGCACCAGCAGCACCGGCAGCACCAGCAGCCCCGTTGCCGCCAGCCCAGGTCAAGGAGCTCAACGCCCTGGCCCTGATGTGGACCGTGTTCAAGGGCTGGCTGGCGGGCCTCTTCGGCAAGCGCACCTGAGTCATCAAAGCGGAATCACCAATGGCCCGGCCTGACATGCAGGCCGTTGAGGAAGGCACCACATGGGCAATGACATGGAAAAAAAACGCGACAAATCCGGCAAGTCAGCGGGCAGCAAGCCTGGCAAGCTCGGCAAGGCTGAATACCTGGAAAAACTGGCGCCGCTGCAACTTGAATTGAACGACGTGGCGCGCTGGCTGCAGCACACCGGTCAGCGCCTGATGGTGGTTGTCGAGGGGCGCGACACGGCCGGCAAGGGCGGTGTCATTGCGGCGATGGCAGAAACGCTGAACCCCCGCCAATGCCGCGTGGTGGCGTTGCCCAAGCCCACCGACCGCGAGCGCACGCAGTGGTACTTTCAGCGTTATGTGCCGCACCTGCCGGCGGCAGGTGAGATCGTGTTGCTGGACCGCAGCTGGTACAACCGCGCCGGCGTCGAGCGGGTCATGGGCTACTGCAGTGAAGCCGAGACCGACGCCTTCCTGAAGCAGGCGCCGGTGTTCGAGAAGATGCTCATCGACGACGGCGTGCTGCTCCTCAAGTACTGGCTCACGGTGGACCAGGCGCACCAGGAAGAACGTTTTGCAGAACGCATGGCCGACCCGCTGAAGCGCTGGAAGCTCAGCCCCATCGACCTGCGGGCGCGCGAGAAATACGCCGACTACACCGCCGCCCGCCACACCATGCTGCAAGCCACGCACACCAAACACGCGCCGTGGACGCTGGTGGACTTCAACGACCAGCGCCGCGGCCGCCTGGCGATGATCCGCCACCTGCTGGACGCGGTGCCTGAACATGCGGTGGGAGAAGCGACGATCAATTTTCCTCCGCTGGGGCATGAGCCCTTGAAGGAGCGCTTCAAGGGCGGCTTGAAGCCGATCTGAAGCGCTCGGCGCGGGATGCAACAGCTGCATCGCCAAGCCCTTTGATGTGGCGCCTCTCGCGGGCCGGTGCGGGCGCATCTTCAGCGCCCCGGTGAGGGTGCCAGCCCCTCTGCGCGGCACTACACCGCCATCGAGTAAGGCCCACCGCGTTCCAGCGCCCGGCGGTACGCAGGCCGCTGCTGGAAGCGGCACACCCAGGTGTCGATGTGCGGGTAGCTGGCGCGCAGGCCACGTGCGGCTTCGCCGACGAAGCTCATCTGCACGTCGGCGCCGCTGAGCGTGTCGCCCAGCAGCCAGTCGCGGCCCTCTAGCGCGCGGTCCACAAAGCCCAGGTGGTTGGCCACTTCACTGTCGATGCGGGGCCACAGCGGCTTGCCCGCGTCGCCCAGGCGTGAGACATACAGCTTCAGCAGCAAAGGCAACATCGCCGAGCCTTCGGCGTAGTGCAGCCATTGCTGGTAACTCTCAAAGTCGGTGGTATCCGGCGCCGGACGAAGTTGCCCGCCACCGTGGCGGCGAATCAGATAGTCCACGATGGCGCCAGACTCGATCAGCTTCAAGCCATCGGCCTCCAGCACGGGCGACTTGCCCAGCGGGTGCACGGCCTGCAGTTCGGGTGGCGCCAGGCGTGTGGTCGCGTGGCGTTCGTAATGGCGGATTTCGTAGGGGACGCCCAGCTCTTCCAGAAGCCAGAGCACGCGTTGTGAGCGGGAATCGTTGAGGTGGTGGACGAGGATCATGGTTGGGGTTGGTTCGGGGGTGGAAGAGAGCATTGTGAGAGTTTGCGACGAGTCAACGCCCTGTGGCTGCTGCTGAGCTTTGGCCTGAGCTGGGTGTTGATCGAAGCGATGCGTGTGCTTTTCGGCATCGAAGGCCTGCCGTCTTCCACGCCCGCGGTGTTGCGCGGTTCGGTGGACCTGGGCTTCGGCTTCTTTCCGAAGTACCGGCTGTTCCTCATCTTCGCCACCGCCGCCGTCGTGCAGGCGCTGTGGCCTTTCCTGGAGAAGACGCGCTACGGCCTCATCGTGCACGCCGGCTCGCGCGATGGAGACATCTGCCGCGTGCTGGGCATCGACGTGTCGCGGGTCAGGATGGTGGTGTTTGGCATCGGCACGGGCATCGCCGGTTTGTCGGGCGTGCTGGCGGCGCCGACGCGCGCAGTGAACCCGGAGATGGGCATTTCGGTTCTCGCCGAATCGTTTGTGGTGCCGGTCGTCGGCGGCATGGGCTCCTTGCCCGGCGCGGTGGTGGCGGGGCTCTTGGTGGGCATCGTGTTTTCGATGACCTCGCTCTTCGCGCCGGAGCTGGCGGAGCTGTCGATCTTTGTGCTGATGGCCGTGGTGCTGCTCGTAAGGCCGCAAGGCTTCTTCGGCAAGGCCGGGTTGATGGGATGAGCGCGGAGATGCAAGACGGGATGAACCGCCTCGTCGAAACGATCCGTCGCCACCGCGTCGCCGCCGTCGTCGCCTTCCTGATCGTCTTCCCGCTGTTGATGCCCTACCAGGCCCTGGCCATCAACACCCTGATCTTCGGCCTCTTCGCCGTCGGCTTCAATCTGCTCTTCGGTTGCACCGGCTTGCTCTCTTTCGGCCACGCCGCCTTCCCGGGCGTCGGCAGTTACCTCACCGGCATCGGCATGGTGCACGGCGGGCTGCCGTGGCTGTTGGCGCTGGCCATCGGCGTGCTCAGCGCGGCGCTGGCGGGGCTGGTGATCGGCTATTTGGCCATCCGCACCCGCGGCATCTACTTTCGATGGTGACGCTGGCGCTGGCGCAGATCGTCTATTACGCCTTCTACAAGGCCGAGCGCTGGACCGGGGGCGAAAACGGGCTGCGTGGCATCCAGGTGCCGGCCTTTGAAGTCGGTGGGCAGACGTTCGACTTCCTGAACCCGGTGACCAAGTACTACGTCATCCTCGTCTTCGTGGCGCTGGCGCTGTGGTGCGTGTCGCGGCTGTTGGCGTCGCCCTTCGGCGCCGTCATCGAAGCGGTGCGTGAAAACGAACAACGCGCTGCGGCCTGCGGCTACGACGTGGCGCGCACCAAGCTGCGGCTGTTTGTGGTCTCGGCATCCATCTGCGGCCTGGCCGGTGGTCTGCGCGCTCTGCACCTGAGCGTGGTGCCCATCGACAGCCTGCACTATTTGCAGTCGGGCCAGGCGGTGATGATGTGCCTGCTGGGCGGCATGGGCACCTCCTTCGGGCCATTCATCGGCGCCGGTCTCTTCCTGACGCTGGAAGACGTGGCCACCACGCTCACCACGCACTGGATGGCGATCGTCGGCGCGGTGTTCATGGTTTTCGCGCTGTTCTTCCCGGCGGGGGGGGTGGGGCACGCTGATGAAGCGGCTGGAGCGGGTGGCGTGATGGACGTGCAGGAGCCGATCCTTGAAGTGCAGGCCGTCAGCAAACACTTCGGCAATTTTGTGGCGCTGAATGCCGTCAGCGCCAGTTTCCAGGCCGGCAAGCTGGCCGCCGTCATCGGCCCCAACGGCGCGGGCAAGAGCACCTTCTTCAACGTCGTCAGCGGCGCCTTTGCGCCCAGCGCGGGCAGGCTGAAATTCCAGGGCCGCGACATCACCGGCCTGGCGCAGCATGAATTTGCGCGCACCGGCATTGCCAAGAGCTTCCAGATCACGAACGTGTTCAAGCAGTTGAGCGCCTTTGAGAACGTGCGCGTGGCGGCACAGATGCGCCACAGCCGCTACCAACTCTTCAAGCCGCGCGCCGCGTTCACTGAACTCGCCGTCCGTGCCGACACCCTGCTGGAACGTGTCGGCCTGGCCGACCTGCGCAAGAAGACCGCCGCCGACCTGGCCCACGGCCAGCAGCGCGCGTTGGAAGTGGCCATGGCGCTGGCGGCTGAACCCGTGCTGCTGCGGATGGACGAGCCCACCGCCGGCATGTCGCCCGAAGAGACGCGGGTGATGATGGACCTCATCACCACCCTGGCGGCCGAGCGCACGGTGATCCTGGTCGAACACAAGATGAAGCTCATGATGGGCATCTGCGAACGCCTGCTGGTGCTGCACCACGGACATTCCTGGCCGAAGGCACGCCCGACGAAATCAAGGCCAATGACGACGTGCGGCGCGTCTATCTGGGGCAAGGATGAAGCGATGTGGACGGTGGAAAAACTGAACGCGTGGTACGACCGCAGCCACGTGGTGCAGGGCCTCTCTTTCGAGGTCAGTGCCGGCGAGATCGTCACGCTGATGGGCCGCAACGGCGCCGGCAAGACAAGCACGCTGCGCGCCATCATGGGCTTGATGCACAAGCGCGAAGGCTCGGTGCGTTTTGACGGCCGGAAGACCGCCGCATCGTGGCCGGCCTCACGGTGCGCGAGAACCTGCGCCTGGGCTTGATTGCCGGCCAGGACCGCCACCAGGAACGCGAGCGCATCGACGACATCGCCCAGACGTTCCCGCGCTTGAAAGAACGCATGGACCAGGACGGCACGTCGCTGTCCGGCGGTGAACAGCAGATGCTGGCGATTGCGCGCGCGCTGATGGCGCGGCCGCGAATGATCCTGTTGGACGAGCCGTCGGAAGGCATCATGCCGCTGCTGGTGCACGAGATGTTTGCGCTCTTCGTGCGCCTGAAGGAACAAGGCACGACGATCCTGCTGGTGGAGCAGAACGTCGAGCGTGCGCTGTCGATTTCCGGCCGCGCCTGCATCCTGGACCAGGGCGCCATCGTGCACAAAGGGCGCGCGGCGGATCTGTTGGCCGACCTCGAGATCCAGCAACGCTACTGTTCGGTTTGAGGGCACGCCACCGAATCGCCGCCCTGTGGCATGCTCTCCCACCCCCGCGTTTGAGAGCATTGCCATGAACAGCATGGACGTTGAAGTCATCCGCACCGCCATGGACTGGATGAACCGTGGCCACCGCGTGGTCATGGGCACGGTGGTGCGCACCTGGGGCAGCAGCCCGCGCCCGCCGGGCAGCCTGATGATCATCCGCGACGACGGCCAGGTGGCCGGTTCCCTCTCCGGCGGCTGCATCGAAGACGACCTGATCGACCGCGTCAAACGCGGTGAACTGGCGCCGCGGCTGCCGCAGAGCACCACCTACGGCACATCGGCGCAAGAGGCGCAACGCTTCGGCCTGCCCTGCGGCGGCACGGTGCAGATCGTGCTGGAACCGCTGGGTGTGCAGAGCCAGCTGCGTGAGCTGCTGGCCGCCATCGAACAGCACCGCGTGGTGCGTCGGCGGCTGGAAATGGCCACCGGCCTGGTGAGCTTGTCGGCGTCGGAAGAAGGCGACGTGGTGCGCTTTGACGGTGCCGCGCTGGAAACCGTGCACGGGCCGCGGCTGCGGCTGCTGATCATCGGCGGCGGGCAGCTCAGCCGCTATCTCGCCAGCATGGCGGTGATGCTGGACTACCGCGTCACGGTCTGCGACCCGCGCGAGGAATACCACGAAGGGTGGTCCGCAATCGAAGGTGTCACCCTGTCGCGCCAGATGCCCGACGATCTGGTGATCGCGATGAACCTGGACCCCCACAGCGCCGTCGTTGCCGTCACCCACGACCCCAAGCTCGACGACCTGGCGCTGATGGAAGCGCTCAAGACACCCGCCTTCTACGTCGGCGCGCTGGGCTCGCGGCGCAACAACGACACCCGGCGTCAACGGCTGCTGGACTTTGAGGTGACTCTGGCCGAAGTGCAGATGCTGCGCGGCCCCGTTGGCCTCAACCTGGGCGGCCGCACGCCGCCGGAGATTGCGCTGTCTATCGTCGCCGAGATGACGGCCGTGCGCTGCGGCACGCCGCTGGGCGTGCTGGCCGACTGGTCAGCTTCCACCACCGCATGCCGCACTGCAGCGTGACTGGCTTGAACACACGCGCTGCAGCTTGAACCCCGTGAACCCCGCGAACCCCGTAAACCCTGGAGAGGACCACCCCACCGAATTTGCCGGTGACGACGGTGAACGCACGATGATCCGCACCACCAAGCGCGGGGTGCCGCAGGTGCTGACGCGCGAAGGCTGGGTGCACTACCTCGTCTATGCCGACGAACTCGGCACTGCGCAGCGCCTGCGCCTGGCGGCCGGCGCGCCGGTGCGCATCGGTCGGCGCGCGCCCTGCGAGCTGATCCTGCGCGATTCCGAGATTTCCGGTGTGCACTGCGAAGTGCTGCTGCGCGGCGACGATCTGCTGGTCAGCGACAGGGGGTCCACCAACGGCACCTTTGTCGATGGCAAGCGTGTCTTTGCCAACGAATTGGTGCCACACGGGGGCGTGCTGCAGGTGGGCCGCCAGATGCTGAAGCACGAATTCCGTGACGAAGCCGAGCTGGCGCAGAGCCAGGAACTGGACCGCGACCTGTCCCGCGCCAGCCACTATGTGCAGGCGCTGCTGCCCCAGCCGCTGCGCAGCGGGCCGGTGCGCGTGGAGTGGTACTTCCAGCCCTCGGCGCAAGTGGGTGGCGACGGCTTTGGCTATCACGCGTTGGATGAACACCACCTGGTGCTGTACCTCGTGGACGTGTCGGGCCACGGCGTGGGCGCGGCAATGCACGTGGTGTCGGTGCTGAACACGCTGCGCCTGCAAAACCTGCCCGACACCAATTTCGCCAACCCGGCGCAGGTGCTGTCGCGGCTGAACGCGATGTTCCAGATGGACAGCCATGGCGGCATGTTCTTCACCATCTGGTACGGCGTGCTGGACCAGCGCAGCGGCAATCTTCGCTACGCCTGCGGCGGCCACCACCCGGCCTACGTGCGCGCGCCCGACGGCGCCGCGCTGCGCGAACTGCACGCCCGCAACCTCGTCATCGGCGCCATGCCCGATGTCGAATTCAGCATTGGCCAGGCCGTGCTGGCGCGGGGTGAAAAGCTGTACCTGTTCAGCGACGGTGTCTTCGAGATCGTCACCGCCGACGGCCAGACCTGGGGTCTGCCGGACTTCCTGGAACTGCTCGGTCGGCCTCATGATCCGGGGGTTTCCGAACCCGAACACCTGTTCCGGGTGGTGCGGGGCCTTGCGCGGGCAGGGCCACTCGACGATGATTTTTCGATGTTGGTGGCGCATGTGCTTTAGCTGGGCGGCGGTGTTCGGGGCCGGCGCGGAAAAGGTTGACCAGAGGTGAACGGATGGAAATGAACGTGGGGGAACTGGGCCCGGGCCTGCTGTGCGTGGCACTGCAGGGCCGCCTCGACACCGTGGGTGTGGACCAGGTTGAAGCCCGCTTCACGGCTGCCGTGGCCGGCAGCCATGGCGGCGCCTCGGTGGACCTGTCCGCGGTGAGCTTCCTGGCGTCGATGGGGGTGCGCATGATCATCGCCAACGCCCGTGCCCAGCGCGCGCGCGGCCAGAAACTGGTGCTGTTTGGCGCCCGGCCGCTGGTGCAGTCCACGCTGGAGATGGTGGCGCTGGACCAGATCATCCCCATCGTGCCCGACCGCGAGCAGGCGCTGGCGCGGTTGGCCGGCTGAAACGTTGATCCACTGACACCGACGCCGCGCCATGCCGATCGTCTCGCCTTCGCTGCTGATCCCGATGGTGGCCGACATCGGCGGCCTGGAAATCGCCCGCCTGCAGGCGCGCCAGTTCCTGGAGAACAACGCCGTCGATGAACACGCAGTCGCCGCGGTCGAACTGGTGCTGGAAGAGGCCATCACCAACACGCTGCGCTACGGCTATGCAGGCACGGGCCTGCGCGAGATCGAGATCGACCTGCAGGTGGACCTGGACGAAGTGCAGGTGTTGATCGTCGATGACGCCAAAGCCTTCGACCCGCTGGAGGTGGACGCGCAACTGCTGCCCGATTCGCTGGACGACGCGCAAGTCGGCGGCCTGGGCCTGCTGATGATCCGCAACACCGCCAGCAGCATGCGCTATGAAAGGCGTGAAGGCCGGAACCGGTTTGCGCTGACGATTGCGCGGACCTGAAGGCGCCAACCCGAAGCGGCGACCGATTCAGCGCAAGTCGGCGGCGTCCGGCAGTTCGTTCGGGTTGGATTCACCCGCAGCCAGCGCGAAGTGCCGGTACAAGAGGCCGTCCACCGCGTCCACTGCCTGCGTCAGGCCGCGCTCGAAACGGCCGCTCTTGAAATCTTCGCGCATGGCCGCCACCAGCGAATCCCAGGTGGACTGCGGCACCCGGCGCGTGATGCCGCGGTCGGCAACGATCTCGATGGCGTGTTCGGCCAGCAGCAGGTAGATCAGCACGCCGTTGTTGTATTCGGTGTCCCAGACGCGCAGCTTGCCGAACATCGTCACCGCGCGCTGGCGCGGAGTGGCGTCGCGCCACAGGTACGACAGCGGCAGGCCGGCTTCGATGCAAAGGCGGATTTCCCCGCTGTGCTTGCGCTCGCTGGCCTGCACGCGCTCTTCCAGGTGCGCCAGCGCGTCGGGGCCGAGCGCGCGCGCGGCGTCGGTCTCGTCCAACCAACGGTGCTTGAGGATGCGCGGCAGGCGCTTCAGCAATCCCATCACCAACCCCCCGAGGCGCCGCCGCCGCCAAAGTCGCCACCGCCGCCGGATGAGAAGCCGCCCCCGCCGCCGCCCCCGCCAAAACCACCACCACCACCGCTGAAGCCTCCACCACCGCCCCAGCCGCCAATGTGCGGCAGGCTGCGCCCGCGCGACCCCATGCCCGCGCGCTGCAGCGCCGAGCCAATGCCCAGGATGCCCACCACCAGCAGCGACACGAGTCCGGCACCCACGGCCACCAGCACGCTGGCCGTGAACCACCAGGACAGGCCGCCGGCCGCACCCGCTGTCAGCACCGACCCGAACTTGCGGCCGAACAGGCCCGTCAGCACGGCGCCGAGGATGGGCACGGCAACGAAGAAGAACATTCCCAGCTCTTGCAGGTCCAGCCCCTGGCCGGCACCGCCGGTGTCGCGCGCAGTCGGCGCCGGCAGGCCTTCGCCCTGGATGCGCTGCATCAGCTTGTCGATGGCCGCATTCAGGCCACCGGCGTAGTCATCGGCGCGGAAGGCCGGGCGCACCGCGGTGTCGATGATCTGGCGCGCGGCCAGGTCGGGAATTGCACCTTCCAGCGCCTTGGCGACTTCGATGCGCACCTTGCGGTCGCCCTTGGACACCACCAGCACCACGCCGTCACCGACATCGCGGCGGCCGATCTTCCAGGCCTCGGCGACACGCTGGGCGTAAGCCGCAATGTCTTCGGGCGCCGTGGTGGGCACCAGCAGCACGACGATCTGCGGGCCCGACTGGGTCTCGAAGGCGGCGAGCTTGGCCTCGATGGCCGCGCGCTGTTCAGGCGTCAGCGTCGCCGTCTGGTCGATGACGCGCGCCGCCAGCGGCGGCACGGGCAACACGTCCTGCGCCTGGGCCAGCGCTGGGGTGCACAGCGCCAGGGCCAGAAGCAGCGGACGGAGCAGGTTCAATGCAGCCTTTGGCGTTTACTTCGAGGCCGCAGCGGCAGGTTTGGGTGCCGCAACCGCAGGCTTGTCAAAGCTCACCGCGGGCGGCGTGGAGATCTGGGCTTCGTTCTGCACCGTGAAGTTGGGCTTGACGCTGTAGCTGAAGATCATCGCCGTCAGGTTGTTCGGGAAGCTGCGCGCCAGCACGTTGTAGTCCTGCACCGTCTTGATGTAGCGGTTGCGCGCCACCGTGATGCGGTTTTCGGTGCCTTCCAGCTGCACACGCAGGTCCTGGAAGCCCTGGTTGGCCTTCAGGTTGGGGTAGTTCTCGGTGACGACGAGCAGGCGGCTCAGCGCGCCCGACAGTTCACCCTGTGCGGCCTGGAACTTGGCAAAGGCTTCGGGGTTGTTCACCAGTTCCGGCGTGGCCTGGATGCTGGTGGCCTTGGATCGCGCCTCGATCACCTTGGTCAGGGTTTCCTGCTCGAAGTTAGCCTCGCCCTTGACGGTGGCCACGATGTTGGGGATCAGGTCGCTGCGGCGCTGATACTGGTTCAGCACCTCGGCCCAGCCGGACTTGACCTGTTCGTCCAGGCGCTGGAAGTCGTTGTAGCCGCAACCGCTCAGCCCCAGGGCCAGGGTGGCGGCAGTCAGCCATGCGGCCATGCGGCCTGTCCAGCCAGTGCGCGTGTGCAGAAGGGTCATTCGGTTCTCCAGGTCAGTGTGTGCGGGCGCATCGTACCCGCGGGCCTGCAGATGGGGCCCGACAATGACGCTTCAAGATGGCGCAAGGGGATGGACAGACTGCAACAGGCCCTTCGCGGCGCACAACACAGCCCCACGCTGCAGCCCCCGGTGCCGGTGCTGCCGCTTTTGCTGCTGGGCGCCGGCGGCAAGCTCGGGTCCGCCGTGCTGGCCGAAGCCCTGGTGGCGGGGCGCTTCCTGCGCGTGCTGGCGCTGGTGGCCGAGCCCTTGGCGTCTGCCGTGCGCGGCTTCGAACCCTTGCCGCTGCAAGCCCTGCACGCCGCCCGTGTGTTGCCGGCGCCGGCCGCGGTGATCGTCTTCGAGCGCCAGCGCCACAGCAACGGCCGCGACGACGCCTTTGTGCAGCCCGATCCCGCTGATCTCCTGCCGCTGGCGCGCACCCTGCACCAGCGCGGCGTGCGCCGCCTGCTCGTGGTGGTGCCGCACGCACCGGCGCTGATGCCGCAGGCCCTGTCGCACGGCCTGGCGAGCCTGGACGAAGGCGCAGTGGCGGCGCTGGGTTTCGAGCAGCTGGTGTTTCTGCGCGCCGCGCAGACGCTGCAGAGCGGCACACAAGCGTCGCTGTTGCAGCGCTTTGCCGGCTGGTGGCTGCAGCAGTTGAGCTGGATGGTGCCACCGCGCCAGCAGCCGCTGCGCGCCCAGGCGCTGGCGCGTTGCGTGGTGGACCTGGTGCGAGGGCTGCCGGCGCTGCCGCCGGGCACCCGAGTCATTGCGCCTGAACAGCTCTGGCACTGGACCAACCAGGCCGGCGGGCTGGAGGCCGCGCTGGCCCAGGGGCTGCCCTCCGAGCCTTCGCGAATGTCCTGCTAAGAACCGTCGCCATAATCCTGTCGCATGTGGCCAACCCTGAAAAACGACACCTTCCTGCGCGCATGCTTGCGCCAGCCCACCACTCACACCCCTGTGTGGCTCATGCGTCAAGCGGGGCGCTACCTGCCGGAATACAAGGCCACGCGCGTCAGGGCGGGCAACAGCTTCATGGGCCTGGCCACCAACGTGCAATACGCCACCGAGGTGACGCTGCAACCGCTGGACCGCTACCCGCTGGATGCCGCGATTCTGTTCAGCGACATCCTCACCGTGCCCGACGCCATGGGGCTGGGCCTGAGCTTCGGTGCCGGCGAAGGGCCGCGCTTTGCGCACCCGGTGCGCGACGAAGCCGCCGTGGCCGCGCTGCAGTCGCCCGATCTGGACAAGCTGCGCTACGTCTTCGACGCCGTCACGTCGATCCGCAAAGCATTGCAAGGCCGCGTGCCGCTGATCGGTTTTTCCGGCAGCCCCTGGACGCTGGCCTGCTACATGGTGGAAGGCGCGGGCTCTGACGACTACCGCCTGGTCAAGACGATGCTGTACGGCCGGCCCGACTTGATGCACCGCATCCTGGAGGTGAATGCCCAGGCGGTGACGGCGTACCTGAACGCGCAAATCGACGCTGGCGCGCAGGCCGTGATGATCTTTGACAGCTGGGGCGGTGTGCTGGCGGACGGCGCCTTCCAGCGCTTCAGCCTGGACTACACGCGCCGCGTCGTGCAGGGCCTGCAGCGCGAAAAAGACGGCCAGAAGATTCCCGTCATCGTCTTCACCAAGGGCGGCGGGGAGTGGCTCGACCAGGTCGCCAGCTGCGGCGCCGATGTGGTGGGCCTGGACTGGACCGTCAATCTGGCTGACGCCCGGCGCCGCGTGGGCGCGCGTGTGGCGCTGCAGGGCAACCTCGACCCGAACGTGCTCTTTGCGCCGCCAGAAGCGGTGGCGCGTGAGGCGGTGGCGGTGCTGGACAGCTTTGGCCGCCCGCAGCGCGCGGACGGCGGCTGGGACGGCCACATCTTCAACCTGGGCCACGGCATCAGCCAGTACACGCCGCCTGATCACGTGACCGCGCTCGTGGAAGCGGTGCACCGCCATTCGCGCTTGCAGCGCGCCTGAACGACGGGCAGGAAAAGGTCGGCTCGCCAGCCGGTGCCGCACGGGCGGTGAGCATGCACTCAGGGGTGCGGGAGGACGGCGGTGGGAATTCGGGAAAACCCCGGAAAAGACCGCCTGACGGGCGCTCGGCTCTTGACTTATCCCCAGTTTGCATGCTGCGGCGCAACCAGCAAATGCCTGAATTTGCCGTGCGCCGAAAACCAACGACTTTCGTGGCAAGTTATTGATTTTATTGATGAGTTTTGCTTTCACGCAAAACTGGCAGCGGCCAGACTTGTACGCAGAATCAAGGACTTGGCGCGTCTGGCCGCAGGTTGCGCACATAGTTATCCACAGTTTTGATGCGCAACCCAGAAATCCCTTTGTGATCATGCACTTGGCGCGTTTATCTGAGGTGTTGCATGCGCTGCGCCCTCGGCCACGCCCCGCGGAGGGCCGGGCATGCCCTTGACCTTGTCGGTCGCCGTCGAAGCGCCGAGGCATGCGTCGCTGGGTTCGCTGCTGGACTACACAAGTGAGCAGCCGCTTGCGCCGGGGACGCTGCTGCGTGTGCCGCTGGGCCGACGCAACGTCCCTGGACTGGTGTGGGACGCTGGCGCCAGCAACATGCCCCTTGGAGCCGAACTGCGGCCCGTCAGCGCCGTGCTGGACGCCCTGCCGCCGCTGCCGGCCGACTGGCGCGGCCTGATCGACTTTGCCGCCGCCTACTACCAGCGCAGCGTGGGCGAACTGGCGCTGGCGGTGCTGCCGCCCGAGTTGCGAAAAATGGACAACGTGCGGCTGCTGCGGCGTGTGGCGCGCCTGATGAAGGCACCTCCTGCCATCGACCCGACGCCCAACCTTGCCGCCAAGCCGGCAGCGCCCACCCTCAACGACGAACAGCACGCGGCGCTGGCTGCCATTGCCAGCGCTGACAAGCCCATCCTGCTGCACGGCGTCACCGGCAGCGGCAAGACCGAGGTCTACTTGCATGCCGCCGCCACCGCGCTGCAGCGTGGCCAACAGGCGCTGGTGCTGGTGCCCGAAATCAATCTCACGCCACAGCTCGAGGCGCGTTTTGCCGAACGCTTTCCGGGCCACGTGATGGTCAGCCTGCACAGCGGCCTGACACCCGCGCAGCGCCTGCGCCACTGGCTGCTGGCGCACCTGGGCCTGGCCGACCTCGTGCTGGGCACACGGCTGGCGGTCTTTGCGCCGCTTCCGCGCCTGGGTCTGATCGTGGTCGATGAAGAGCACGACCCGTCCTTCAAGCAGCAGGAAGGCGCGCGCTATTCGGCACGCGACCTGGCGGTGTGGCGCGCCCGCCAGCGGTCTGTGCCGGTGGTGCTGGGTTCGGCCACGCCGTCGCTGGAAAGTTGGCAGCGTGCGCTGGAAGGCAAGTACCAGCGCGTGGCGTTGGCGCAGCGTATCGGTGGCGGCGCCATGCCGCGGGTGCGGCTGCTGGACATGGCGCAATTGCCCAAGCAGGAGGGTGTTGAACGGGTGCTGGCGCCGCCGCTGTTGGCCGCAATCGAAGAGCGCATCGCGCGCGGCGAACAGAGCCTCTTGCTGCTGAACCGCCGCGGCTACGCCCCCGTCCTGCATTGCAGCGCCTGCGGCTGGAAAAGCGGCTGCCCGCACTGCAGCGCATGGCGCGTCTTCCACAAGTCCGACCGCACGCTGCGCTGCCACCACTGCGGCCTGAGTGAACGTGTGCCGCGCGCCTGCCCCGACTGCGGCAACCTCGACATCGCACCCATCGGCCGGGGCACGGAGAAGCTGCAGGAACAGCTCAGCGCGCTATTGCCCGCAGCCCGGATTGGCCGCATCGACGCCGACAGCACGCGTGGCGTCGGTTTGCTCCAACAGCAGCTCGCGGCCGTGCACGCGGGCGACGTGGACGTGCTCGTCGGCACGCAGATGGTGGCCAAGGGGCACGACTTCCGCCGCGTCACGCTGGTGGCCGCTGTCAACCCCGACAGCGCGCTCTTCAGCAGCGACTTCCGCGCGCCTGAGCGCCTGTTCGCCCTGCTGATGCAAGCCGCCGGCCGCGCCGGTCGCGACGCCGAACAGGCCGCGCGGAGCGAAATGTGGGTGCAGACCTGGAACGCGCGCCACCCCATCTATGCCGCCTTGCGCGCCCACGACTACGAATCTTTCGCCGCCGCGCAACTGGCCGAGCGCCGCGCCGCCGGTCTGCCCCCTTTTGCAGCCCTGGCGCTGGTGCGTGCCGATGCGCGCACGGCAGAAGCCGCCACCGGCTTCTTGCAGGCCGCCTCAACGCTCGCGCAGGCCTATGAAGGCGTGACGGCCTACCGCCCGGTGCCGCCGTTTGTGGCCAAGGTGGCCGACGTCGAACGCATGCAGATGCTGGTGGAGTCGCCATCGCGCAGCGTGCTGCAGCGCATGCTGGCCGACTGGTTGCCCGCGCTGCAGGGCCTGCGTGCGCAGCACAAGGGGCTGATCCGCTGGGCCGTGGATGTGGACCCGTTGGCGATCTGAATGCGGCTCAGCCGCTCAACACACGCTGCAGCTGCAGCGCTTCGGCGGCGTGGGCGGTGGTGATGGTGTCGCTGCCGGCCAAATCGGCGATGGTGCGCGCCACTTTCAGGCAGCGGTGCAGGCGCCGGCCTGACCAGCCCAGCTTTTGCGCCGCGCTGCGCACAAAGCGCGCGGCCGCGTCGTCCAGCTGGCAAATCGCGTCAATCTGGCCCGCCTCGAGCAGTGCGTTGGTCTGGCCCTGGCGGTCCGTCTGGCGCTGGCGCGCGGCAGCCACGCGCAGTGCCACGGCGGCACTGCTTTCGCCGTCGGGCAAGGCCATCAGTTCGGCGGCCGACGATGCCAGCACTTCCACCTGCAGGTCGATGCGGTCCAGCAGAGGCCCCGACAACTTGCCCTGGTAGCGCGCCACCGCGTCCGGCGTGCAGCGGCAGGTCTTGGACAGGCCGGCCGGCGCGCCAAGCCAGCCGCAAGGGCAGGGGTTCATCGCCGCCACCAGCTGAAAGCGCGCCGGAAAAGACGCCTGCCGCGCAGCCCGTGAAATGGTGATGCGGCCGCTTTCCAGCGGCTCGCGCAGGGCTTCCAGCGCGGCACGCGGGAATTCGGGCGTTTCGTCGAGGAACAGCACGCCGCCGTGGGCGAGTGAGATTTCACCGGGTCGAGGCGGTGACCCGCCGCCCACCAGTGCCACCGCGCTGGCGGTGTGGTGCGGCGCCCGCACGGGACGCAGGCCGTAGGGGATGGTGTCCGCGCGGCTCGTGCCCAGGCCCAGCAGCGCGGCGCTGGCAAGTGCTTCTTCTTCGTCCAGTGGCGGCAACAGGCCCGGCAGGCGCTGCGCCAGCATCGACTTGCCGGTGCCCGGCGGGCCGATCAGCAGCAGGCTGTGGCCCCCCGCTGCCGCAATCTCGAGCGCTCGTTTGGCGGCGGCCTGGCCTTTGACGTCGCGCAGGTCGGGGCTGTCGGCCTGGGCTTCGCGGGGCAGCGGCAGGGCCACGGGCAAGGGCTGGGCGCCGTCGCCCGCAACCAGCGAGGCCACCACTTCAGCCAGCGTCTGGGCCGAGCGCACGTCGAGCGCACTCACCTGCGCCGCCGCACGGGCGCTGGCCGTCGGCAACACCAGCGTGCGCTGGGTGCCGCTGCGGCGCAGCGCCAGGGCCAACGCCAGGGCGCCGCGCACCGGGCGCAGTTCGCCCGCCAATGACAGCTCGCCGGCAAATTCGCAGGCCGCCAGTCGGGCGGCGTCGATCTGCCCGGCAGCGGCCAGGATGCCGAGCGCGATCGGCAGGTCGAAGCGCCCGCTTTCCTTGGGCAAGTCGGCGGGCGCGAGGTTGACCGTGATGCGCTTGTTGTGCGGAAAGGCAAAGCCGCTTTGCTGCAGGGCAGCGCGCACCCGTTCCCGCGACTCTTTGACCTCGGTGTCGGCCAGGCCGACGAGCGTGAAGCTCGGCAGGCCGTTGGCCAGCTGCACCTCGACATGCACCTCGGGCGCGTCCAGGCCGTCCAGCGCGCGGCTCATCACCACTGACAGCGACATGGTGCTTTGTCCTCCCGGGCGCATTGTGCCGGCCCAAGTGCCATGTGCATTTGCACCAATGTTGGGCAGTTTCCTGGAAATGCATTGATTCAGTGCATGTCTCGGGATTGCGGCGCTGCAGCTGTGCGCACGGGCGCAGCCTTGCACCGGGAAGGGCCGTTCACCCTTTGGCACAGAACCTGCAAACCCGAGTGAAACCCGTCTGTCCATCCCCAGGAGTTCTGCCTCATGAAAAGCCATGTCCTTGGCCTCGCCAGCGCAATCGCGCTGACTGCCCTGCCCACCGTCTCGCATGCCGACCTTGCCTTCAACGTCGGCGCCGTCAGCGACTACCGGTACCGCGGCATTTCACAGACTCGCTTCAAGCCGGCCATCCAAGGCGGACTCGACTACACCGCCGGTGGCCTGTACCTGGGTGCCTGGGTCTCCACCATCAAGTGGGTCAAGGACGCTTACGGCGACTCACAGGTCGAGGTGGACCTGTACGCCGGCTACAAGGGCGAAATCATCAAGGACACGTTGACCTACGACGTCGGCCTGCTGCAGTACGCCTACCCCAGCGCCAAGACGACGGCCTGGAGCGCGTCGTACAAGGACCCCAACACCACCGAGATCTACGGCGCCCTGACCTTCGGCCCGGCGACGCTGAAGGTGTCGTACGCGCTGACCAACCTGTTCGGCAACTACGACTTCGGCGCCAACAAAGACAGCAAGGGCAGCACCTATGTGGACCTGAGTGCCTCCTTTGACGTTGGCGGCGGGGTGATGCTCTCGCCGCACGTGGGCTACCAGAAGGTGGTGAACATCGCCAACGCCAGCTACACCGACTATTCGCTGACCCTCAGCAAGGACTTCAGTGGTCTGGTGCCCAGCATCGCCATTGTGGGCACCGATGCCAGCAAGACTTTCTACGTGCCCGGCGGCGCTGCCAACAGCAGCAAGTTCCTGGGCAAGTCCGGTGTCGTGGTCGGCATCAAATACAACTTCTGATTCCCCGAGGAGAAATCAACCATGAAGATGGTGACTGCCATCGTCAAGCCTTTCAAGCTTGATGAAGTACGTGAAGCGCTGAGCGGCATGGGCGTTCAGGGCATCACGGTGACCGAGGTCAAGGGCTTCGGACGTCAGAAGGGCCACACCGAGTTGTACCGCGGTGCGGAATACGTCGTCGACTTCCTGCCCAAGGTGAAGATCGAAGCCGCGGTGGACGACAGCATCGTCGAGCGCGTCATCGAGGCGATTGAAAGCTCAGCCCGCACCGGCAAGATCGGTGACGGCAAGATCTTCGTCACCACGCTTGAACAGGTCGTGCGCATCCGCACGGGCGAGACCGGCAAGGACGCGCTGTAAAGCCGCGCCGCACCCAAGAACACCACACCATGAAAAAACTACTCACCATTTTGGCGACCACGCTCGCGCTGGGTCTTGGATCCTTGACGCTGGCGGGCAGTGCCGTGGCGCAGACGGCGGCTGAAGCTGCATCAGCGCCCGCCGCCGGGGCCTCGGCGCCCGCTGCTGCACCGGCACCCGCCGCCACCGCTGCATCGGCGCCCGCAGCAGCACCCGCAGCTGCAGCTGCACCCGCCCCTGCGGCTTCGGCCGCACCGGCCCCGGTGCCCAACAAAGGCGACGTGAGCTGGATGCTCGTGTGCACCGTGCTGGTCATCATGATGTCCATCCCGGGCCTGGCGCTGTTCTACGGCGGCCTGGTGCGCAGCAAGAACATGCTGTCGGTGCTGATGCAGGTCTTCGTGACCTTCTCGCTGATCTCTGTGCTGTGGTTCGTCTACGGCTACAGCCTGGCCTTCACCGAAGGCAACTCCTTCATCGGCGGCCTTGACCGGCTGTTCCTGAAAGGTGTGTTCGACCCCGTGAAGGGCGAGTTCGCCATGGCGGCCACCTTCAGCAAGGGCGTGGTCATTCCCGAGATCGTGTTCGTGGTCTTCCAGGCCACCTTCGCGGCCATCACCTGCTGCCTGATCGTCGGTGCCTTCGCAGAGCGCATCAAGTTCAGCGCGGTGCTGATGTTCGTGACACTGTGGTTCACCTTCAGCTACACCCCCATCGCGCACATGGTGTGGTTCTGGATGGGCCCGGACGCCTACACCGCCAAGGAAGTGGTGGATGCCACCAACGCCAAGGCCGGTTTGATCTGGCAGTGGGGTGCGCTGGACTTTGCCGGCGGCACGGTGGTGCACATCAACGCCGCTGTGGCGGGCCTGGTGGGCGCCTACATGATCGGCAAGCGCGTCGGCTACGGCAAGGAAGCCATGGCCCCGCACAGCCTGCCGCTGACGATGGTCGGTGCGTCGCTGCTGTGGGTGGGCTGGTTCGGCTTCAACGCCGGTTCGGCGCTCGAAGCCGGCAACAGCGCCGCGCTGGCCTTCCTCAACACCTTCTCGGCCACGGCCGTGGCCGTGTTGGCCTGGTGTGCGGGTGAAGCGCTGCTGAAGGGCAAGGCTTCCATGCTGGGTGCCGCTTCGGGTGCGGTGGCGGGTCTGGTCGCCATCACACCGGCAGCCGGCAACGTCGGCATCGTCGGTGCACTGGTGATCGGTGCCATCGCCGGCTTTGCCTGCCTGTGGGGCGTGACCGGGTTGAAGAAGATGCTGGGTGCGGATGACTCGCTGGACGTGTTTGGCGTTCACGGCGTCGGCGGCATCGTCGGCGCGTTGCTGACGGGCATCTTCAACAGCCAGTCGCTGGGTGGTCCGGGGCTGGTGACCGACTGGGTCACGGTGACCGTGGGCTCCAGCGGCATCTTTGACCAACTGATCATCCAGGCCAAGGCCGTGGGGGTGACGGTGATCTGGTCGGCGGTCGTCGCGTTCATGTCCTTCAAGATCGTGGACCTGACGATCGGCCTGCGCGTGCCGGAAGACGAAGAGCGCGAAGGCCTCGACATCAGCTCGCACGGCGAGACGGCGTACAACAAGTGATACGCCTGACATCCCCTGGGCTGGCGCCCTGGGGCTGCAGCCGTAAATCGGCTCGATCGAACTGACAGGCCTGCGGCCTGCAGCTCATCCAGCCGGGGTGCTCAAGGGGAGACTTCGGTCTCCCCTTTCTCTTTGGCGCGTAGGATTGCAGGCTGGCCGCCGACTTCACGCTGCACTCCTGACACCCTATGGTTCCGCACCTCACCACCGCCCTCACCGGCCCCATCAACGAGCTTGAGCAGCGCGTTCTGGAGTCCATGCCGGCCATCGAGCGCTGGTTCCGCCTTGAATGGATGGAGCACACGCCGCCGTTCTATTCGTCGGTGGACCTGCGCAATGCCGGTTTCAAGCTGGCGCCCGTTTCTACCGACCTGTTCCCGGGCTGGTTCAACGTGCTCACGCCCGAGATGCTGCCGCTGGCGGTGCAGGCGGCGATGGCCGCCATCGAGAAGATCTGCCCCGAAGCGCGCAACCTGCTGCTGATTCCGGACAACCTCACCGACGATCCGTTCTACATGACGAACGTGCAGCGCCTGGTGCAGATCTTCAACCAGGCCGGCCTCAACGTGCGCCTGGGCTCGGCCGACGAAAGCCTGACCGCACCGAAGACGCTGGCGCTGCCCGATGGCACCGAAGTCTTGCTGGAACCGCTGCTGCGCACGCGCGGCCGGCTCGGTCTGAAGGACTTCGACCCCTGCACGATCCTGCTCAACAACGACCTGTCGCAAGGCATCCCGCGGGTGCTGCACGGGCTGCATGAACAGTACCTGCTGCCGCCGCTGCATGCCAGCTGGACGGTGCGCCGCAAGAGCCGTCACTTCCAGAGTTATGAAGAAGTGGCGAAGAAGTTTGCCAAGCTGCTGGGCATGGACCCGTGGCTCATCAACCCGCTGCACAGCCAGTGCGGTGAGGTGGACTTTGAAACCGCCGATGGGCTGGACTGCATCCGCAACAATGTGGACGCCTCGCTGCTCAAGGTGCGGCGCAAATACAAGGAATACGGCATCAACGAAAGGCCCTTCGTCGTCGTCAAGGCCGACCACGGCAACCGCGGCAGCGGCGTGATGACGGTTCGCGACGCCAAGGAGCTTGACGATGTGAAGCAACTGCGCCAGCGCATGGGCCTGGCCAAGGACGGGCACGCCATCACCGACGTCATCATCCAGGAAGGCGTGCCCAGCTATGAACGTGTGCACAGCGCCGTGGCCGAACCCGTGGTGTGCATGATCGACCGCTACGTGGTGGGCGGCTTTTACCGCGTGCATGCAGAGCGTGGCACCGATGAAAACCTGGGCGGCCCGGGCTCCAGCTTCGTGCCGCTGGCCTTTGCTGAAAGCAGCCAGTTGCCCAAGCTCGGCGTCAAGGCCGGTGCCAGTGCGCCCAACCGCTTCTACATGTATGGCGTGATCGGCCGCCTGGCCATGCTGGCTGCGGCCTACGAACTCGAAGCCACCGACCCCGACGCCGAAAATTACGGTTGATCAAGGCCATGCCCGTCCTGAAGGAGGGGCTGTCCGGCGAGCGCCACAGCGCAGTGCTGCGTCGCACCACTGCCACAGGCCAGGGCGCACAATCGCGGCCCACGATGCGCGCCCAATCCCGCCCCCAAACCACTGGCGCCCTCGCCGCCCTGACACTCGCTGCCATTGGCGTGGTGTACGGCGACATCGGCACCAGCCCGCTGTATGCGCTGAAGGAAGTTTTTCACCAGGGCCGCGTGCCGCTGACGCCGGACAACATCCTCGGCATCCTGTCGCTGGTGTTCTGGACCCTGACGACGGTGGTGTCGCTGAAGTACGTGCTGCTGATCCTGCGCGCCGACAACAACGGCGAGGGCGGCCTCATCGCCATGCTGGCGCTGGCGTCCCAGGCCGTGAAAGACCGCCCGGTGCTGCGCACACGGTTGCTGTTGTTGGGTGTGTTTGGCACGGCGATCTTCTTTGGTGACGGTGTCATCACGCCGGCCATCAGCGTGCTGTCGGCGGTGGAAGGGCTGGAAGTGGCCGCACCTGGGCTGCACCGCTACGTGGTGCCAGTCACGCTGGTGGTGCTGACTGCGCTGTTTGCGGCGCAGCGCTTTGGCACCGCCGTGGTCGGGCGCTTGTTTGGGCCCATCACGCTGGCGTGGTTTGTTGTCCTGGCCGTGCTGGGTGTCAGCCACATCGTCGACAACCCGCAGGTGCTGGTGGCGATGTCGCCGCACCTCGCGCTGGGCTTCCTGCTGAAGCACCCCGGCGTGGCCTTCGTCGCGCTGGGCTCGGTGGTGCTGTGCGTGACGGGCGCCGAGGCGCTGTACGCCGACCTTGGCCACTTCGGCAAGCGGCCGATCCGCCTGGCCTGGTTTGCAGTGGCGATGCCGGCTTTGCTGCTGAACTATTTTGGCCAGGGCGCCATGCTGCTGCAGTACCCGGAGAAGGTGCGCAACCCGTTCTATGAAATGGCCCCGGCCTGGGCCCTGTTCCCGCTGATCGGGCTGGCCACGCTGGCCACGGTGATTGCGTCGCAGGCGCTGATCACGGCGGCGTTTTCAGTCACCAAGCAGGCGGTGCAACTGGGCTACATGCCGCGTTTGCGGCTGCTGCACACCAGCGTGCGCGAAACCGGGCAGATCTACGTGCCCTTCGTCAACTGGGCGCTCTACGGCTGTGTGGTGGTGGCAGTGGTGCTCTTCGGCAGCAGCAGCGCACTGGCTTCGGCTTACGGCATCGCGGTGACGATCGACATGACCATCACCACCGTCATGACCTTCTTCGTCATCCGCTACGCCTGGAAGCTGCCGCTGTCGCTGTGCATCGCGGCAACCGGCTTCTTCTTTGTCGTCGACATCGTGTTCTTCGCCGCCAATGCGGTCAAGGTGTTTGAAGGCGGCTGGTTCCCGCTGGTCATCGGCGCCGGCGTCTTCACCTTGATGGTGACGTGGAAGGCCGGCCGGCGGCTGATGGCCGAGCGCATGCGCGACGAGTCGATCGAACTGGGCGCTTTTCTGGAGTCGATCTTCATCAGCCCGCCGTTGCGTGTGCCGGGCACGGCGGTTTTTCTCAGCGCCGAAGCGGGGTCCACACCCTTTGCGCTGCTGCACAACCTCAAGCACAACAAGGTGCTGCACGAGCAGAACCTCTTTGTCACCGTGATGCTGCACGAAGTGCCGTGGATCGGTTTCAACCGCCGCTGCCAGATCGAGCCGCTGGGCCACGACTGCTGGCAGGTGACGCTGCACTTCGGCTTCAAGAACGACCCCGACGTGCCCGAGGCGCTGAAGCTGCTTCAGGGCCGCGTGCAACTGGACGACATGGAGACCAGCTACTTCCTGAGTCGTGACACCGTCATCCCCACCTTCGGCGGCGGCATGCCGATGTGGCGCGAGAAGCTTTTTGCCAGCATGCACCGCAACGCCGCGGCGGCGGCCGACTTCCTGAACCTGCCGACGAACCGCATCGTCGAACTGGGCACCAAGATAGAAATCTAGGCCGGCTCAGGCCGCCAGCAACGTGCTGAAAAGCGGGTCGTGGCGCGACCGTGGCCGGTAGCTGCCAAGCCGGCGCGCGATTTCGGCGATGTGCTCGGGTGTCGTGCCGCAGCAGCCACCGGCGATGTTGAGAAAGCCGGCGCGCGCAAAGTCTTCCATCAGGCTGCCGGTGACTGCCGGTGTTTCGTCAAAGCCGGTGTCGCTCATCGGGTTGGGCAGGCCGGCATTGGGGTAACAACTGACGTAGGTGTCTGCCGCCACCTTCGACAGTTCTTCGATGTAGGGCCGCATCACGGCCGCGCCGAGCGCGCAGTTCAGGCCCACTGCCAGCGGTCTGGCGTGGCGCACCGAATGCCAAAACGCGGCCACGGTCTGGCCGCTGAGGATGCGGCCCGACGCGTCGGTCACGGTGCCGGAGACGATCACCGGCAGGCGTTCGCCGGTGTCTTCCATCAGTTCGTCCAGCGCAAAGATCGCGGCCTTGGCGTTGAGGGTGTCGAAGATCGTTTCCACCAGGAAGAGGTCGCAGCCGCCTTCCAGCAAGCCTTCGGCCTGTTCGCGGTAGGCCGAGCGCAGCTCATCAAAGCTCGTGTTGCGCGCGCCGGGGTCGTTGACGTCCGGGCTGATGCTGGCGGTGCGTGGCGTCGGCCCCAGGGCGCCGGCGACGAAGCGCGGCTTGTCCGGCGTGCTGTATTCGTCTGCGGCGCTGCGGGCAATGCGCGCAGCGGCCACGTTCATCTCGCGGGCCAAGTGCGCCAGGCCATAGTCTTCCTGGGCGATGCTCGTTGCGCCGAAGGTGTTGGACTCGACGATGTCGGCACCCGCCGCCAGGTATTGGGCGTGGATTTCGCGGATCACGTCGGGCCGGGTCAGCACGAGCAGGTCGTTGTTGCCCTTCAGGTCCTTCGGGTGCCGTGCCAGCGTCGCGTTGCGGAAGTCGGCCTCGCCGAGCTTGTATCGTTGGATCATCGTGCCCATGGCGCCGTCGATGATGGCGATGCGCTGCTGCAGAATCGTTGCCAGCGCTGCGCCGCGCGTGTAGTCAAGGTGGCGGGTGTTCATCGGGGCGGTGCTTCGATCGTTCAAGAAGCCTGATTGTAGAAAGCTCCGAACAGCTACGCCCATGAAGCATCTCACCCCCATTGAGGCCTGGCAGTTTCTTCAGCAGCACCCCGACGCGCTCTTCGTGGACGTGCGCATGGAGATCGAGTACCTCTACGTCGGCCATCCGCCGGGCGTGGTGCACATCGCCTGGTACGAATACCCCGAGATGCAGGCGCATGCGCAGAACTTCGTGGACCAGGTGCGGCGCGAAGGCGGAAAGCCCAACCGGCCAGTGGTGCTGCTGTGCCGGTCTGGCAAGCGCACGGTTGACGCCGGCCTGGCGCTCGAGGCGGCGGGTTTTGAAGCCGTGGTCAACGTGCTCCACGGCTTTGAGGGCGAGCTTGATGAACACTTTCAGCGCGGCCGGCTGAATGGCTGGCGGCACGACGGGCTGCCCTGGGAGCAGCTTTAGGCGTCAGAGCGCCCGATATTTGCGCCGGCGCTTGCGCCGCTTGGGCAGGTTCAGTTCGACGCCGCCGTTGCGGCTGCTGCGCCGGTGGCCGCCACGGTTGCGCAGCGTCAGGTCCAGCGCCAGGACCGCCATGATCGTCGGCAGGATGGCGCCCGCCACCAGGCACAGCCAGGTTGCTTGCGCCTCGCGCTGGTAGATCGACCCCACCTGCGCCAGCAAAGCCACGGATGAACTCACGACTTCCTGGCCGGCGATCAGCGTCAGCGCCATCAGCGCCGCCGCGCCCACTCGCCACAGCGACTTGCGCGCGCCATGGGCGCTGGCGTCGGAATAGGCCAGCCAGAACGCGGCTACGAAGCCCAGGGTTTCCAGCACAGCAGCGGCGCCCAGCAGTCCAAACTGCCATTTGATGCCTGGGCGCAGGCCGGCGGCCAGGATCCAGCCGGTCTGCACCGCCAGCGCCACGGCGGCCAGCAACAGGCCGCTGCCGATCATTGCCAGCCAGTTCTGCCGCCGCGACAGCCACCAGGCGGCGGGCAAACAGCCGATCACCGGGCCCAACACCAGCGCCGGAATCGCCAGCCAGCGGTAGCCCAGCGGAAAAGCCAAACCCCCCGCCGACATGGCCAGCACCATGGCTGAACTCATGCCCACCCCCAGCACCGCCGAAGCCAGCAGCACGGGGCCAAACACCTCGCGCCAACCTTCGCGCCCTTGGCTGCGGCGCAGCCAGCCCACGAACAAATAGGCTGCCAGCAGGGCCACCACCGCGGCCATGAACCACAGCAGGAGTGAAGTTTCGCCGTTAGCGCTAGGGTTCATCGGATGGCAGCAAAGGCCAGAAAAAACAAGTCAGGGATCATCGCATCAGACAGTCACCGCACCCACCCGACTCAAGTCCACCCAAAGTGGGAAAAAGTCGCTGCGCGAGCGCCGTCGATGTGCTGGGCGGCGGGTCAGGACGCGAGGGGCGCCTCAGCCGTGGGTTGGAACAACGAGTCGCGGAACGTCGTTGCCGTCTGCGTCCCGTCGCTGGCGCTGTCGTTGTCTGCCCACAAGGCAAGCATCGCGGCCGTCATCGGTTTGGCAAAGAAGTAACCCTGCAGTTCGTCGCAACCCAGGCGCACCAGTTCGTCGCGCTGGCCTTCGGTTTCCACACCTTCGGCCACCACACGCAGCTTCAGCGAATGCGCCATCTGCACGATGGCGCGCACGATGCTGCGGGCGCCCTCGCTGGTGGCCAGGTCGCTGACGAAAGCGCGGTCGATCTTCAGCTCGGCCGCTGGCAGCCGGCGCAAGGCGGCCAGGCTGGAGTGTCCGGTGCCGAAGTCATCGATCGACACGTGCAGCCCGGCCCGGCGCAGGCGCTCGAAGGCTTGGCGCGTGACTTCGGTGTCCTCGATGGCGACCGTTTCCGTGATCTCGCAGGTGAGCCGCTCGGGCGGGATGCGGTGGCGGCGCAGCGAGGCTTCGATCTGGTGCACCAAGTCGTCGCGACGCAGCTGGTGGCCGGATATGTTGACGGCGATGCGCATGCGCAAACCCGCTTCGCGCCACTGCGACGCCTGGCGGCAGGCTTCTTCGATGACCCACAGGCCGATCGCCCCAATCAGCCCGTGGCGCTCAGCGATCGGGATGAAAACCATCGGGCCGATCAGGCCGCGTTTGGGATGCACCCAGCGCAGCAGAGCTTCGGCCGCGGTGATCTGCAGGCTCTTCGCATCCACCTTGGGCTGAAAGTACAGCTGCAGCTCGTGCCGCGCCACGGCGTGGCGCAGGTCTTCGAGCAACTCGGCCTGTTCGCGCATGTCGATGCCCATCAACGGGTCGTAGCGGGCGTGGCTGCCACCACCGCCTTGTTTGACGCTGCGCATGGCCAGTGACGCGTGCGCCATCAGGCGCGGCCAGGCGCCGTCGTCGGGGTACACCGCGATGCCGATGGAGGCCCCCAGTTTCAAGGCCAGGTCGTCCACCGCGCACGGCGCAGCCAGAGACTGCTGAATCGCGTTGGCGGCGGCCAGAGCGCCTTCTTTGCCAACCTGCAGCAGCAACACGAATTCGTCGCCTGCCACGCGCGCGACACGCGCCGGCTGGCCCACCAGTGCCGACAGGCGGGTGGCGGTCTCCATCAGCACTGCGTCGCCTACCCGCATGCCATAGGCTTCATTGACGCTGCGGAAGTTGTCCAGGCCAACGTACAGGATGACCAGGCTGCCGCTGCCGCTGCCGCTGCTACTGCTGCTGCTTTTCGCGTTGACGCGGTCGGCCAGGACGGCCTCGGCTTCCAGCAAGGCTTCAAACTCCTGCCGGCTGACCAGCCCCGTGAGCGGGTCGTGGCTGCGCAAGTCCAGCAATTCGGAGTGGGCGGCCTCCAGGCTCGACTTCAGCCCCTTCTTCTGGCGCGCACTGCGCAAGCCATGGGCCAAGGCCAGCGTCAGCAAGGCCAGGCTGGCCCCCAGAAGCCAGCCCAGGACGTGGCCTTGCATGAACGACGGAATGTCTGCGGCGAATGAACCCATGCGGGCATATCGGCCACGCCGGCCAGGGCTTGAGCGAACGTCAGTGCGTGAAGCCGATGCCCCGGCGCAGGCGCACCTCGGGCTTGACGCGGTGTTCACATTCCAGTTGTGACAGGAATTCGTCGGGCAACAGCGTCTCGCCCAGGATCTCCACCTGCCGCTGCACGGCCGCAAAGTCGCCGGGCACCAGCTGGTCGAGCTCGGCCAGACGCGCGCTCTGTTCCGGCGTGAGCCGGCTCGCTTCTCCGCCCAGGGCTTCGGCCGTGAACATGCGCAGGCGCTGCTCGGCCAGCAGCGGACGGAAGCGCACCTTGAAGGTGAAGCGCCGCAGTGCGGCTTCGTCCAGCTCATCGAAGAGATTGGTGGTGCAGATGAAGACCCCGGCAAAACGCTCCATGCCTTGCAGCATCTCGTTGACTTCCGTGATCTCGTAGTTGCGCTCGGCCAGGCGGCGGCTGCGCAGGAAGCTGTCGGCTTCGTCCAGCAGCAGCACGGCGCCTTCGGTGCTGGCCTCTTCAAACATGCGCGCCATGTTCTGTTCGGTTTCGCCGACGTACTTGCTGGCGATGTCGCTGGTCTGGCGAATCATCAACGGCCGCTGCAGCGCCTTGGCGATGTGCTCGGCCAGAGCCGTCTTGCCGGTGCCCGGCGCGCCATGGAAACACAGCGTGCCGTGGCTTCGTTTTTGCAGCGCCTGCACGATGCGCGGCACTTCGAAGCGCGACTCGATGTTGAGCAGCGACAGGTCGTACTCGGTGACGACCTGGCGTGCGCCACGTTCCGGCCGCGTGCCGCCCAGTGCCTTGTCGGCGTTACTCAGTTGGCGTTCGATCAGCGCTTCGAAGCTTGCAGACTGGCTGGCAGGTTCGTCCTGCGGCGCAAGCGCATCGCTCTGCGCCAGCCTTGCAAAGCGCACGGCGGTGCGGATCTGCGCCGGGGTCAGCGCACGCCGCTCGGCCAGCTTGGCGGCAAAGCCGTCGCTCACCGGCACACCGGCCAGCGCGCGCGTCACCAGGCCTTCGCGGGCGCCGGGCGGCGGGCTTTTCAGCAGCAGGTGGTACTGGAAGCGGCGGCGGAACGCGGGGTCGATCTGTTCGATGCGGTTGGTGACCCAGATCACCGGCACCGGGTTGGTTTCCAGGATCTGGTTGACCCAGGCCTTGCCGCTGACGCTGCTGCTCATGCCGCCCGGCGCCGCGTCGCTGCTGTCCAGCCGCGCGATCAGTTGCGCGGCTTCGCTGCTGATGGGCGGGAAGACATCTTCCACTTCGTCGAAGAGCAGGGCCACGTCGGGGCTGCCCTTCAGGAATACCTGGCTGATCTGCAGGCTGCGGTAGCGGTCGCGCCCCGACAGGCTGTTGCCGTCGCGGTCGGCGTTTTCCACCTCATAAAGGCTCAGTCCCGCCGCTGCCGCGCACACTTTCGCCAGCTCGGTCTTGCCGGTGCCCGGCGGGCCATACAACAGCACATTGACCCCGGGTTCCTTGCGCAGCGCGGCGTTCTTCAGCAGCGACGTCATCACCTGCACATCGTCTTCGACGAAGGCGAAGTCGCTGGGCTGCAGGTCACTCTTGGGCACCGGCCGCGTGAAGACCGCCATCAGCTCACCCGGTGCGCGGTATTCGCGCATCAGAACCGGCGGCAGCTGTTCGCTGACCTTCATCAGGTCCGCCAGGTCGGTGATGTTCTGCTCGGAGATCAGGTTTTCGATCATGCCGATGCGTTCAAGCCGCGACCCGGCGCGCAGCGCGTCGGCCACTTCAACGGCTTCCACGCCAGCCACCGCGGCGAGGGCGGCGTAGGCCTCCTGCGCATTGCTGACCTTGAATTCCACCAGGAGGCCGCGCAAGTCACGCTGGTAGCGCGCCAGCGTGCCGTACAGCAGCAGCGCGCGCTCCGCAGGGTTGAGCTGCAGCAGGCCGGCCAGTGCGTCGATGTTCTTCTGCACCAGCGTCGATTCTTTCTTCAGCCGCCGCGCCAGCCAGTCGCAAGTGGTGCCCAGCACCGTCAGCAGGTCTTTCGGTGCGTCCTTGATGTACTCGTCGATGTAGAAGAAGAGCGTGCCTTCTTCATAGGGCCCGCGCCAGGGCCCGTGGCGCTGCAGGAAGGCGTCGTCCGACAGCAGCTCATGGCCCTTCCACTGCGGGTTGCCCTTGCAGCGCTGGCGCAGAAAACCGCGCACCCGCGCCAGCACCGGTTGCGGCCAGACCAAATGACGGCCGACCAGCGACAGCAGGCTGTTCCAGTCGCGCCGCAGGTTGAAGCGGCCGGCCTGGCGCAGCGTGAGCGTGAGCACGAAGTGGGAACACAGCGCGTCCATTACCGGCGTCTCGGCCAAGCCGGGCGACAGCACACGACGTGAATCCGCAAGTGCTCTGACCATCGGGTGCGCCTCGACTGCAGCAGTGGAGCATTGATCTTGGCCCACGCTGGGCCGCCAGACAAGCCCCGCCCGCGCTACGACCAGCTCAACCGCCAGCGCGACGCGGAAAAGGTCCCGTCAGTGCAGCACGACCGGCTGTTGCGCCATCACCGCGAAACCGGCGATGTACGCGTCCAGGCTTTCTTCGTCCGGACCTGCCTGCACCAACGCCTCAACGCCGCGCTGGAAGCTTGCGGCGACCGCGCCCTGCAAATAAATCTCCTTGCGCGACGCCTTGTCCACGATCTCGTAGCCGCCCTGCGCAGCTTCACCCGCCAGCGTGAACTGCATGACGACAAAAGCTTCCGAGTTGTAGAGCAACTCCATGGTGCACCGCCTTTGAGAAAATCTGTCCCGACCCGGAAGTTGGGGTGCCAGACCGCACATTTCAAGCCTGGGGCTTCAAGGGATGGCAATGCCTTGCAGGCGCAGTTCCGTGCCTTCGCCCGTCGCACGCACGCGCAGCAGCGCCTGCACCGGCAGGTGGTGGCGCTGCGGGTCCAGCCACACCTGCACCTGCGTGTCATAGGGTCGGCGCGGTTCACGCAGCAGGTGCACGGCGTTGTCGATGTGGCCGATGGGCAGGTCCAGTGCCACGCGGCCCTGCACCGTGAAGGTCCAGACCTCGGTGTCGCCGCGCGAGCCTGCCACCCACATCGACACCTGCGCATCGGGCTCGGCCAGTGCCGGGTTGGCGGCCAAGACGGCCGCCAGCTGCAGCATCCAGCTCAGGCGGTCTTGCGCGCCCGCGACGAGCGGGTGTTCGATGGCCGGCCCGCTGTAGGTGATGCGGCCGCTGTCGCGCTGGAAGTTGGCCGCCCGCGCGTCGCGGCCACGGCGGCTTTCGGTGTAGCGCAGCGGCGCGACGCCAGCCGCGTCGAAGCCGCCCTGGCTGGCCCAGCCGATGGCAGGCGCGCCGACGGCGCTGCCTTGCAGCGTCAGGCGGTAGCGGTCTTCACCAGGCCGCCACTCCAGCTGGGCGTGGCCGACGGCGATGCCGCGTCGCATCTCGAACAGCAGCGTGGCGGGCGGCGGCAGCAGCGTGGTGTACACCGGCACGGTCTGGCCACCGGGGTCGGGCGTGCGGTCGGCGACTGCTTCGGCCGCTGCCCCGGCCGCCAGTGGCCCAGGCGGGGGCGGAACAGCCGTCTTGGGCGGCGCAAGCCGGGCCGAAGGAGCCTGAGCCAAAGACGGCCTTGGGGTCGGCGGCACCTGCGGTGCCAGGGCGGGCGGCGGGGCGACTGCGGTCGAGAGCGGCGCCACCACATGCCGCACCTGCACCCAGCGGGCAGGTTGCGCGCGCCAGCCCGGCCCCGGCGCACTCGGCAACAGGCCCAGCAGCGTCAGGTGCAGCAGCACCACCCCGGCCGCCAGCAGCCATGCTGCACGCCAGCGCGCAGGGCGGGGTGCGGGTGTGACCCTAGTCAAGGCGAAGGGGATTTGGGCAGCGGTGGTCACCCCACAATAGTGCCATTGCCCTCTCTCGGACGGCCACGCTGTTGCGTGGCCCGCATTGCATGAAACTCGCCACCCTCAAGGACGGCTCGCGCGACGGGCTGCTGGTCGTCGTCTCGCGCGACATGGCCAGCGCGCACCACGCCACTGGCATCGCCACCACCTTGCAGCAGGTGCTGGACGACTGGAACTTCATCTCGCCGCAGCTGGAAGACCTGTACGCCACGCTCAACGGCGGCAAGGCGCGCCACGCCTTCGCATTCGATCCGCGGCAATGCATGGCGCCGTTGCCGCGTGCGTATCAGTGGGCGGACGGCTCGGCCTACCTCAACCATGTGGAACTGGTGCGCAAGGCACGCGGTGCCGAAGTGCCGGCCAGCTTCTACGAAGACCCGCTGATGTACCAGGGCGGCAGCGACGACTTCATCGGCCCCTGCGACGACGCCGTCTTTGCCAGCACCGACTGGGGCATCGACTTCGAAGCCGAAGTCGCCGTGGTCACGGCCGATGTGGACATCGGCACCGCGCCTGATGCTGCGCTCGAGTCCGTGCGCCTTCTGATGCTGGTCAACGACTGGAGCCTGCGCAATCTCATCCCCGCCGAATTGGCCAAGGGATTCGGCTTTCTGCAAAGCAAGCCCGCCACCGCCTTCAGCCCGGTGGCGGTGACGCCCGAAGAACTGGGCCCAGCCTGGCGCGGCGGCCGCGTGCACCTGCCGCTGCAGAGTGTGTGGAACGGCCGGCAGGTGGGCCTCACCGACGCCGGGCCGGAGATGACGTTTCACTTCGGCCAGCTCATAGCCCATGTGGCCAGGACGCGCAGGCTGCGCGCCGGCAGCATCGTCGGCAGTGGAACTGTCAGCAACAAGGACTGGGCTCAAGGTTATTCCTGCGTGGCCGAAAAACGGGCCATCGAGACCATCGAAAGCGGGTCGCCGCAGACCGCGTTCATGCAGTTTGGCGACACCATTCGCATCGAGATGCTGGGTGCCGACGGCCACAGCGTCTTCGGCGCCATCGACCAGCGCGTGGCGCCACTGTCCTCCCTTGCCCCCAACCCGTGAACGACCTGCCCGCCTGGCTCAAGCCCACCACTGTCTGGCTGCTGCTGGGCCTGACGCTCTTCCTGGGCGTGCAGGCCTGGCAAGCGCAGCAGCGCGCCACGCGCTTCACGGTGGACGGCCAGACGCTGGAGATCCGTCGCAGCGATGACGGCCACTACCACTGGCCCGGTCGCATCGGCAACCGCGAGGTGGAATTTCTCGTCGATACCGGCGCCACCGGCACCGCGATCCCCGCCGCGCTGGCGCGCGAACTCGGCCTGCAGGTCGTGGGGTCGATGCGGTCCAGCACCGCGGGCGGCGTCGTCAATGGTCAGTTCGTGGTCGGTGACTTGCAGCTGGAAGGCGGCGTGCGCGCCGAACGCCTGCGCATGGCGGCATTGCCGAACCTGGCGTCGCCGCTGCTGGGCATGGACGTGCTGGGCCGGCTGCGCTGGCAGCAGGACGCCGGGGTGATGAAGGTTGAGCTGAAGGGGATTGCGCCATGAAGGGGTCTTTCAGCGTTGCCGCCCTTTCACTGATGCTGTTGGCAGGGTCCGCGCAGGCTGCACCGGCCGTCCTGCCTGTCACAGCCCCCGCGACCTCCCCGATCCCGACCCCGACCTCCACCCACCCGGTCTGCCCGCCCGCGCTGCCCACCCAGCCCGACAGCGCCGCCGCCCCGCGGGACCGGGGTGTGCTGTGGCGCGCCACGCGCGATGGCCGCACGGTCTATCTCTTTGGCACCCTGCACGTCGGCAAGCCCAACTGGCGCAAGCTGGGGCCGCTGACCAGCGCCGCGCTGCGTGCCAGTGATGTGCTGGCGCTGGAGGTGGACCCGAGCGACCCCGCGCTGATCAAGGCCATGGCCGACAGCCGCCCGCCGCAGCCGCTGCCCGACGAACTGCAGGCCCGCCTCACCAAAGCCTTTGAAAGGGCGTGCCTGTCCACCGACGCGCTGGCCACGCTGCACCCGGTGCTGCAGGCCACCACGCTGACGGTGATGGAAGCCCGCTGGCTCGGGATGGATTCCAGCTACGCGATGGAACAGGTGCTGTCGGCGCAGGTGCGCGCCCTGGGCCGCCGCGTGGTGGCGCTGGAATCGGTGGCCACGCAGATCCAGGCCCTGGTGCCCGACGACGAAGCCGAAGCGCGCGCGCTGCTGGACCAGAGCCTGCTGCAGCTGGAAGACCGCAGTGCGCGGCGTGTGCTGCAGCGCTTGGCGGCGGTCTGGGACCAAGGTGACCTGGCGGGGCTGGAAGATTTCGAGAACTGGTGCGAATGTGCGGCCACGGAGAGCGACCGCGCCTCGATGCGCAAGCTCAACGACGAACGCAACGCACCCCTGGCCGACGGCATCGAAAGCCAGCACCGGCAAGGCAAACGTGTCTTTGCCGCCGTGGGCGCGCTGCACATGACCGGCCCGCAAGGCTTGCCGCTGTTGCTGGCGCAGCGCGGCTTCAAGGTGGAGCGCGTGGCCTTTCGCCGCTGAAGGTGCAGCGCGGCGCACAATTCGCCGCAATGTCATGTCGCAACGTCACGTCACAACGTCGCGCCGCAGCCTGACGACCGAAGCTTGGCCACCACACCCCGAGGAGACACACGATGACAGCAGCCACCGACCTTGCGCGCATGGTGCCGGGTTTTGATTTTCTGCAGGGCCTGATGAAAAACGCGGGCGCCAGCCTGCCCAGTTTCGGCGCCTGGGTGGCGCCGACGCTGAATCCCGAAGAGCTGGAGAAGAAGATCCAGGAACTCAAGACCGTGCACTTCTGGCTCGAGCAGAACGCCAGGCTGCTGGCCACCACCATCCAGGCCATGGAAGTGCAGCGCATGACCCTGTCCACGCTGCAGTCGATGAACGTGCCGCTGGCGGACTTGTCCGAGGCGCTAAAGATCAAGATGCCGGCCTTCGGTGCCACGGCTGCGGCGAAGCCTGCGCCTGAGCCAGAACCTGACCTTGAACCCGAAGACGAACCCGAGCCGGCCCCGGCCCGCAAAAACACCCCGCGCAAGGTCTCGGCTGCGGCCGTGCCAACTGCGCCGGCCACCCCTGCGGTGGACCCTCTGCAATGGTGGAGCGCGCTGACCCAGCAATTCACTGAACTGGCCACCAAGGCCACCCAGGACAGCACCTTCGACGGCGCCAAGTCACTGGCCGACGCGATGGTCAAGGGTTCGCTCAACACGGCGGCCGGGGCCCTGAAAAAGGTGGCGGGCGTGCCCGCCAAGGCCGCGTCGCGCGCCGCCGCACCGCGCAAGCGTGCTGCAGCTGGAGCGGCCAAACGCGGCGCCCGCTGAGCACCAAGCGACTGAAGCGGCACAGCGCCAAAACAGCAGCGTTACACCATGCAAGGCTTTCTGGTCGGCCATGCCACGCATCCGGACTGGCGCGCCGCACTGGCGCTGGCTGAAGCGCAGGTGCAGGCGCTGCAGGGCGCGCACGAAGCCAGCGCTGCCGGACCGTTGACGCTGGGCTTTGTCTATTTCACCGACCACTACGCGGCGCACGCGAAAGCTCTGCACGAGGCCCTGCGCCAGCACTGGCCAGGCGTGTCGTGGGTGGGCTGCGTGGGTGTGGGCGTGGCGGCGGGTGGGGTCGAATACTTCGACGAACCGGCGGTCGTGCTGATGCTGGCCGCGTTGCCGGCGGGCCGCTTCGAGGTGTTTTCGGGCGCTCGCAAGCTGCAGCGCATCGATGCCTTCAGTGCGCTGGTGCATGCCGACCCGGCCACGCCCGACCTGGCCGAGCTGATTGTCGAACTGAGTGACCGCACCAGTTCGGGCTACCTCTTCGGCGGCCTGGCGTCGTCGCGCGGTGCGGCCGTGCACATTGCCGACGGCGTCTGGCAAGGCGGTTTGTCGGGCGTGGCTTTTGCGCGCGAGGTGGCGCTGGTGTCGCGCGTCACCCAGGGCTGCCAGCCGCTGGGGCCGACACGCCGCGTCAGCGCCTGTGAAGGCCACATCGTGACCCGGCTGGACGGTGAACCGGCGCTGGCGTGCCTGCTGGCGGATCTGGGCTTGAAGAACCTGGACGATGCACGCCAGGCGCTGCCACGGCTGCGCTCCACCCTCGTCGGCATCACCGACGAACACGACAGCGCGCTGGCCCGTGTGGGCCACTTCGGCAGCGACACGCGGGTGCGCGGCCTCGTCGGGCTGGACCCCTCACGCGCGGCCGTGGCGGTGGGCGCGAGCCTGGAGCCGGGCATGAAGTTGGCGTTCTGCCAACGCGACATGGCGGCGGCGAGGCGCGACCTGGTGCGCATCTGCAGCGAGATCCGCGACGATGTCGAATCGCACAGCGAAGCGACGTTGGTCGCGCCGCACGACACCCCGGCGGAGCCGGCGCGCCACATCCGCGGCGCGCTTTACGTCAGCTGTTCGGGTCGCGGCGGGCCGCACTTTGGCGGGCCGTCGGCCGAACTCAAGATCGTCCAGCACGCGCTGGGCGATGTGCCGCTGGTCGGCTTCTTCGCCGCTGGCGAGATCGCGCGTCACCACCTCTATGGTTACACCGGCGTTTTGACGGTCTTCACTGGCACTGGCGCGGAAGTCTGAGCGGTCCATCGTAAAGTCAGGCACAACGCGCGCCGAGCCCGAGGCGCCCAAGGACAGCCGCATGAACGCGAGCGCCGCGCCGGCCCTGGCAGCACTCCACACCGCCGAACGCATGCACGAACGCGCCGCCCGGCAAGCCGAAGCCGTGGCCGCGCTGAAGCCTTTGCTGCCCGCGCACGCCTTGCTGTGGCACGGTGAAGACACAGTGCCCTACGAGTGCGATGGCCTCACCGCCTACCGCCAGATGCCGCTGCTGGTGGCGTTGCCGGAAACTGAAGCCCAAGTGGCCGCCGTGCTCAAGGCCTGCCATGCGCTGCAACTGCCGGTCGTGGCGCGGGGCGCCGGCACGGGCCTGAGCGGCGGCGCCATGCCGCATGCGTTGGGGGTGACGCTGTCGCTGGCCAAGTTCAACAAGATCGTCATGATCGACCGCCTGGCGCGCACCGCCACCGTGCAGTGCGGCGTGCGCAACCTGGCCATCAGCGAAGCGGCGGCGCCGCTGGGCCTGTACTACGCGCCCGACCCGTCGAGCCAGATCGCCTGCACCATCGGCGGCAACGTGGCTGAAAATTCGGGTGGTGTGCACTGCCTCAAGTACGGCCTCACGCTGCACAACGTACTGCGGGTGCGCGGTTACACCTGCGAAGGCGAGCCGGTGGAATTTGGCTCTGAAGCGCTGGACGTGCCGGGGCTGGACCTGCTGCCGCTGGTGGTGGGCAGCGAAGGCATGCTGGCCGTCACGACGGAAGTCACCGTCAAGCTCGTGCCCAAGCCGCAGCTGGCGCGCTGCATCATGGCCAGCTTCGACGACATCCGCAAAGCCGGTGACGCCGTGGCGTCGATCATCGCCGCCGGCATCATCCCGGCGGGCCTGGAGATGATGGACAAGCCGATGACGGCGGCGGTGGAAGACTTCGTGCACGCCGGGTACGACCTGAACGCCGCTGCCATCCTGCTGTGCGAAAGCGACGGCACGCCCGAAGAGGTGGCCGAAGAGATCGACAGGATGCTGGACGTGCTGTCGGGCTGCGGCGCCACGCGCATGGAAGTCAGCCGCGACGAAAAGCAGCGCCTCACCTTCTGGAGCGGCCGCAAGAACGCCTTCCCTGCCAGCGGCCGCATCAGCCCCGACTACATGTGCATGGACAGCACCATTCCCCGGAAGCGCCTGGCCGACATCCTGCTGGCCATCGCCGAGATGGAAGTCAAGTACGGCCTGAAGTGCTGCAACGTTTTTCACGCCGGTGACGGCAACCTGCACCCGCTGATCCTCTTCGACGCCAACGACCCCGACCAGCTGCACCGCTGCGAGCTGTTCGGCGCCGACATCCTGGAGACCAGCGTCGCGATGGGCGGCACCGTCACCGGTGAACACGGGGTGGGCGTGGAAAAACTCAGCAGCATGTGCGTGCAGTTCAGCGCTGAAGAACGCGAGCAGATGTTTGCCGTCAAGCGCGCCTTCGACAAGGGCCAGACGCTCAACCCCGGCAAAGTCATTCCCACGCTGCAGCGGTGCGCCGAATACGGCCGCATGCACGTCAAAAAGGGCCTGCTGCCCTTTGCCGAACTGGAGCGCTTCTAGGGCATGGACGCAGCACTCAAGCGGCTGGTGGACCAGGTGCAGGCGGCGCGCGCCGCACGCACACCGCTGGACATCCGCGGCGGCGGCACCAAGGCTTTCTACGGCGGTGAACCGGTGGGTGAGCCGCTGGCCGTGCGGCCGCTGGCGGGCATCAGCAGTTACGAGCCGAGTGAACTCGTCGTCACCGTGCGCGGCGGCACGCTGCTGGCCGACCTGGAAGCGGCGTTGGCGGAGAAAGGCCAGTGCCTGCCCTTCGAGCCGCCGCGCTTTGAGCCAGGAGGCACCGTGGGTGGCATGGTCGCCGCGGGCCTGTCCGGCCCGGCCCGCGCGGCCGTGGGCAGCGTGCGCGACTACGTGCTGGGCGCTGCGCTGCTCAACGGCCGCGGCGAGCTGCTGAACTTTGGCGGCACGGTGATGAAGAACGTCGCCGGCTACGACGTGTCGCGGGTGCTGGCCGGCAGCATGGGCATCTTCGGCGTCATCTGTGAGGTGTCGCTGAAGGTGCTGCCGGTGGCGCCCGCCAACGTCACCGTGCGGCTCGAACTGGATGCCGCCAGCGCCATCAAGCGCCTCAACGAATGGGGCGGCCAGCCGTTGCCGTTGAACGCCAGCGCCTGGTGGGACGGCATGCTGGTGTTGCGCCTGGCGGGCGCGGCGGCGGCCGTGAAAGCGGCGCAGGACCGCATCGGCGGCGAGCTCATCGACGCGCCCACCGCACAAGCCTTCTGGCAGGGCTTGCGCGACCACCGCGACGAATTTTTTGTCGGCGCAGCGCGCGCTGTGGACGGCGGTGCGGCCTTGTGGCGGCTGTCGGTGCCGGCCACCGCCGCGCCGCTGAAACTGTCGGGTGAGCAGCTGCTGGAATGGGGCGGGGCGCAACGCTGGATCTGCACCAGCGCAGCGCCCGCCACACTGCGCGACGCGGCCGCCGGTGTCGGCGGGCACGCGGTGCTGTTCCGCGCCCGCGAAAAAGGCGTGGGCACTTTTGCGCCGCTGAAGGCGCCGCTGGACCGCATCCACCGCGAACTGAAACTCGCCTTCGACCCGAACGGCATCTTCAATCCGGGCCGGCTGGTTGCGGGCCTTTAGATCCGAGGGCTGGCTGATGGGCATCGAACAGGACATGAGCAGCTACTACGCGCAGCGCGCCGCGTACTACGAACGGGTCTATTTCAAGCCCGAAAGGCAGGCCGAACTCCGCGCGCTGGAAGCCTGGTTGCCTGGTGTCTTTGCCGGCCGAAACGTGTTGGAAGTGGCCTGCGGCACCGGCTGGTGGACGCTGCACGGCGCGCGCGCCGCCAAGGCCTGGCTGGCCACCGACCTCAATCTCGAAACCACGGCCGTGGCGCGCCGCAAGGCCTTGCCGGCGTGTGTCGAGCTGGCCACGTTGGACGCCTACACTTTCGCTGAACTCGGCAGTCAGACCTTCGACGCAGCCTTTGCCGGCTGCTGGTGGAGCCACGTGCCGCTGCCGCGTCTGCAGCCCTGGCTGGCGCTGCTGCACACACGGCTGGAGCCGGGTGCGCGCGTCGTGATGCTGGACAACAGCTACGTGCAGGGCGGCAGCTCGCCCATCACGCACGCCGACGCCGACAGCAACACCTACCAGACGCGCACGCTCGACGACGGCAGCGTGCACGAGGTGCTGAAGAACTTCCCGACGCGCGAGGAGGCCCTCGCGCGACTGGACCCGCGCTTGCATGACCGAGTGCAGGACCCGCAGTGGACCGACCACGGTCACTACTGGGTGCTGAGCTACAGCCTGCGCTGACCCACGATGGACACCTTGCGCGGGCTGGCCTTGTTGCTGCTGTGCCAATCGGCCGGTGAGGTCCTCTCGCGCGCGGCCCACCTGCCGCTGCCGGGCCCGGTGATCGGCCTTTTGCTGCTCTTTGCGCTGCTGCACTGGCCGTCGGTGCGCGCACCGGCCGCGGCGGCCTGTGAGCCCTTGTTGCAGCATCTGTCGCTGCTGTTCGTGCCGGTGGGCGTGGGCGTCATCACGCACCTGTCGCTGGTGGCGCAGTACGGTGGGCGCATGGCGGCGGCCATCGTGCTGTCCACCTGGGCCGGCATGGCGGTGACGGCGCTGGTGCTGAAGGCGCTGTTGCCGAAGGGGCATCAAGCGCCGGCAGCTCCGCCGCCAGCCCCTGAACTGCGCTGACGGACCCGGATGCAGAACTTCGTCGAACTGTGGCTGTACCTGTCGGCCACGCCGCTGTTCGGGCTGACGGCCACGCTGACGGTTTATTTGCTGGCGCAGGCTTTGTCGGTGCGCTTGAGCCAGCCACCCTGGGCCAACCCCGTGCTGTGGACGGTGCTGGTGCTGTCGCTGCTGCTGGCGGCCACCGGGACGCCGTACCCCACCTACTTTTCTGGCGCCCAGTTCATCCATTTCCTGCTCGGACCTGCCGTGGTGGCCATGGCCTGGCCGATGTGGCAACGCCGCGCCGAGCTGCGCCTGCGCGCGGTGCCGCTGCTGGCTGCCGCGCTGGCGGGCGGCACGGTGGCGGCGGCCAGCGCAGTGGCCATCGGGTGGGCGCTGGGCCTGCCGGCGGACGTGCTGGCCTCGCTGGCGCCCAAGTCGGTGACGGCGCCAGTGGCGATGGGCATTGCCGCGCAGCTGGGCGGCATCCCGGCACTGGCGGCGGTGTTTGCGGTGCTCACTGGCCTCGTGGGTGCGGTGAGTGCCAAGTACCTGCTCGATGCACTGCGCATCCAGAGCCCGGAAGTGCGCGGCTTTGCGCTGGGCACCGCGTCGCACGGCGTGGGCGCCGCGCGGGCGATGCAGGTCCACCCGTCTGCGGGCGCCTACGCCGCGCTGGCGCTGGGCCTGCAAGTGGTGCTGGCTGCGCTGTTGATGCCACTCGTGATGATGCTGGTCATTCCGCACCTGAAATCTGTCTGACCCCGACTCGATGCAAACCAACCTTGCCCCCGAATTCAAAGGCACCCGCGACGGCGAAGCTGCCGAAGCCATCCTGCGCAAGTGTGTGCATTGCGGTTTCTGCAACGCCACCTGCCCCACCTACCAGTTGCTGGGCGACGAGCTCGACGGCCCGCGCGGCCGCATCTACCTGATGAAGCAGGTGCTGGAAGGGGCGCCCGTCACCCGCAAGACGCAGCAGCACCTGGACCGCTGCCTCACTTGCAGGAACTGCGAATCCACCTGCCCCAGTGGCGTGCAGTACGGGCAGCTGGTGGACATCGGCCGCAAGATCGTCGATGAACGCGTCGAACGGCCGGCCGGTGAAAAAGCACTGCGCTGGCTGCTGAAGGAAGGCCTGACTTCGCCGCTCTTCGGCCCGGCCATGAAGCTCGGGCAGATGGTGCGGCCGCTGCTGCCGGCCGCGCTGCAGAACAAGGTGCCGCTGCCCGCCGGCCCGCGCGCGCAGCAGTGGCCCACGCGGGAACACAAGCGCAAGGTGCTGATGCTGCTGGGCTGTGTGCAGCCGGCCATGATGCCGGGCATCAACAGCGCCACCGCGCGGGTGCTGGACGCCGCCGGCATCCAGACGCTGGTGGCCGACGGCGCCGGCTGCTGCGGCGCCATCCGCAGCCACCTGGGGGACGCGGAAGGCGGCCTGACGGATATGCGCCGCAACATCGACGCCTGGTGGCCGCTGGTGCAGGGGCTGACCTCGCAAGGGCGCGTCGAGTCCATCGTCATGAACGCCAGCGGCTGCGGCGTGGCCGTGAAGGACTACGGCCATGCGTTGGCGCACGACCCGCACTACGCCGACAAGGCGCGCCGTGTCAGCGAACTGACGCGCGACCTGAGTGAACTGCTGCCCGACATCGTGCCCGCCTTGCAGGGCAAGTTGTGCGGGCCCACGGGGCGCCCGACGCGCCTGGCCTTTCACCCGCCCTGCACGCTGCAGCATGGCCAGCAACTGCGCGGCGGTGTCGAGACGCACCTGGCCGCGCTGGGTTTCGACATCAGCTTGGCGGCCAGTGACAGCCACTTGTGCTGCGGCTCGGCCGGCACCTACAGCGTGCTGCAGCCCGACCTGGCCTATCAGTTGCGCGACCGCAAACTGGCGCAACTGCAGCCGCTGGAGCCGCAGGCCATCATCAGCGCCAACATCGGCTGCATTCAGCACCTGCAAACCGGCACCACCACGCCAGTGCGGCATTGGGTGGAGGTGCTGGACGAGGCGATCGGCTGATCGCCAGGCCGGCAGGCTATCCTGGCGCTCAGGCGGCCGCAGCGCCGACGTAAATGTCGGTGTCGGGCAGCAGCCGGCGCAGGGTCTGGAAGGCGATCTCGGCCGACTCCGTGCCGTCGTGGCCCAAGTCCGGCGCCACGGCCACGAACGCTTCGTCTGTGCCCAGTCGAAGTTCGCGCAGCCAGCGCGCCACCGGCATGCGGTGGCCAAGGCCTTCTTCCACCGCCTGGCCCAGCGCGGCCAGCACAGCTTGCAGATGGTCCGGGTGGCCGCTGAGAAGCGGCTCCGGAGTCACGGCTGTGGCTTTGGTGAAGGGCACGATGGCAATGATGCGATGAAGCATGGCCACATCATCGCGCCGCAGCAGTGAGCCGGCCTTGATCTGGATCAGGCTACCGTCACCGCTGACCCCGATGAAAGGGGGACAAAGCCGTGCGTTGGATGCGATTCAGGTGGCGTGGCGAACCCGCGCTGGGGCTGCTGCAGGGCGATGAAGCCGCCGACTGGCTGCCGCCCTGCGTGCCGGGCAAGATCATCGGCCTGTGGAACAACTTCCGCGCCGCCTCCGCCAAGAACGGCTGGGCCGAGCCGGCCGAGCCGCTGTACTTCCTGTAGTCACAGCCGCAGCGCTGTGACGCCGTCATGCTGTGACGCCGTGACGGTTTGAACTAGGCCGCCTTCTTGACGTACCCGCTGCACCAGCCCTTGGCACTGACGGCGCGGCCGGCAAACAGCGGGCACGGGCCGCTGGCGTCGCCGGCCTTGCCGCCAAACAGCGCGCAGTTGCTGCACAACTGGCCGGCGGCATAGGTCTTGAACTTGGCGGTGTCGGCCTTGGTGGCGTCGACTACATAGCCTAGCGCCATGGCGGCGGGCTCGGCGGGGTCGACGGGGGTGGTGTTGGCGGCGGCAGCAGCGGGGGCTGCGGGTGTTGCAGCCGGAGCATCAGCCACCGGAGGCGGTGCAGGCGCTGGCGCGGTTGGCGCGGCGGCCGGCGGCGGCGCCTTGTCGGAGCAGGCGGCCAGCAGGCCAAAGCCGGCCAAAGGAACGATCTCGATAAAACGGCGGCGTGTGGTCATCACAGACTCCCGAGTACGACAAGAGCCGATTGTGGCGCTGACTCCGGCGGTGCCTGCGTCAGCGCAGTCCTACGCCGGGTGCGGCACAGGGCGGCCACTGCGCAAAGCCATGACCACACCGGACACCAGCAACACGATGCCGCCCAAGGTTAGCGCCTGCGGCGCCTGCCCGCGCAATGCAAAGGCATAGGCCAGCGCGGCCAGGGTCTCGAAGACGATCAGCTGCCCGCCCAGCGCCGGCGGTAAGCGCTGGCTCGCTTCGTTCCAGCACAACGTGCCCAGCCAGGACGCAAAAAAACCGATCACCAGCATCCAGCCGATGAAGGCTGCGGGCCGCGGGCCGAAGGGCATCGCCGTCGCCGGGATGGCTGCCGACCCATCCGCCGTGCCTTGCCACGCCGTCCACCCCCACAGCACGGCATAGCCCAGCAACGCCAGCGGCAGTGTCGCCAGCCCCTGCGCCGTGGCCCAGGCGGTGGCCGACCGGTCCTTGTGCGCACGCAGCCAGTCGGCGTTGCGGATCGGGTACCAGGTCCAGCAGGCCACTGCCGCCAGCGCCAGCAGTGCACCTTCTGCATAACGCTGCAAGTCGATGCCTCCGCGGTGCCGCAAATGCTGCAGTTCGGCCTGGTTGACGCAGGCGATGCCGGCCGCGATGAGCAGCAGCGACGGCGCCAGCCGAGCCCACGGCAGCCGACCGTCGCGCGCGCGCACGGCTGCAGAGCCGCGCAGGTTGGACACGATGGCGATCACCACCGGCAGCGTGCCGATGAGCATGGTCGGCAGCGGCCCGCCCGCACGCTGGATGGCCGCTGCCAGGCACAGGTAGTACAGCAGGTTGCCGACGGCCGAGAGCTTCAGCGCTTCCAGCCAGTCTGCGCGCGTCAGCTCGGCCAGGCGGGCCCGGTCCCACCACGCCAGCGGCAGCGCGATGAGGCCAAAGGCCAGGTAGCGCCCCACCACCAGCAGCGTGGCCGGGTAGTCGGCCAGCAGCGTGGGCGCGATGAACACGAGGCCCCACATCAACCCCGCCGCCAGCGCGTACACCGTGCCGGTGAGCAGCGCGCGGCGGTGGGCGCTAGCGGCCGGCATATTGCATTGCAGGCGGCGTTGCAGGCGGCCTCGTGCCCCGACCTGTCGCGGCGTTGAAACTGAAGGCAAGTCCCTGCATGCCGGGATGATGTCACCGTTCAGAATGCAGTTTTATCCAGGCAGCTGCACCCCATGACCGTCCCCTTAGCGCGCACCTGCCGAGCCTTGCCGACCGCCACGGTCCAAACGCTGACTTTGCTGATCCTGCTGATCCTGCTGATCGCGCCGGCCGCCGCCGCCGAGCCCGACGCGCAAGAGACGAAGGCACTGCAAGCGCTGTTTGACCGCCAATGGGAATGGAGCGCACGCACCTTCCCTGAATTTGCCAGCTACCGCGGCGACAACCGCTTTGGCGACCGCTTGTCCGACGCGTCGGCCGAAGCCATCGCTGCACGCGACGCCGAGGTCGCCGCCTTCCTGGCCGACGCACGCGCCCTGCAGCGCAGCAAGCTCGTGGGCACCGACCGCATCTCGCTCGACCTCTTCATCGACGCCCAGCAGCGCCAGGTCGAAAGCGCCGCCTTCCCCGCCGCGCGTGGCATGACGCTGCGCGCGCTGGGTGGGCCGCAGACCCAGTTTGCAGAGCTGCTGCAAGTGATGCCCACCACCCGCGCCGACCAGGTGGAGCAGATGCTGTCGCGCATGGCCGCTTTCCCGCGCCGCATCGAACAGGAAATGGCCATCATCCGCCGCAGCGCTGCGGCCGGCTGGGTGCCGGCGCGCGACGTGCTGAATCGTGTACTGGTGCAGATCGACACCCAGCTCGTCGCACCCGAGGCCACGCCCTACTACCAACCCTTCAAGCGCCTGGGCAGCGGCATAACGCCGGCCGAGCAGCAGGCCTTGCAGCTGCGCGGGCGCGATGCCGTCGCGACGCAGGTGCTGCCCGCGCTGCAACGCCTGCGCGCGCTGATTGCCGACGAACTGCTGGCCAAGGCGCCGGCGGAAGGTTCGCTGCGCCAGTACCCGGACGGCGAGCGTGTCTATGCCATGCTCGTGCGCCACCGCACCACCACGAACCTGACGCCGGCGCAGATCCACGCCATTGGCCAGCGTGAGCTGGCGCGCCTGCGCGGCGAGATGGAAGCGGTGATGCGCAGCCTCAAGTTCGAAGGCAGCTTCCCGCAGTTCGTGGCTTTCATCAACACCGACGATCGCTTCTTCCACAAGAGCCCCGAGGCCCTGCTGGCCGGCTACCGCGACATCGCCAAACGCTTGGACGCCGAACTGCCCAAACTCTTTGCAGAGCTGCCGCGCGCGCCCTACGGCGTGCGCGACATGCCTGCCCACATGGGTGCGAACCGCGCCGAGTACTACAACGGCCCGGCGCTGGACGGCAGCCGCGCTGGCTTCTTCTATGCCAACACGCTGGCCTGGCGCAAACGCCCCATCTGGGGCATGGAAACGCTGGTGGCGCACGAGGCCATGCCCGGCCACCACTTGCAGATTGCGCGCGCCACCGAACTGCGCGGCCTGCCCAACTTCCGTCGCAGCGGCTTTGGCTACACGGCCTTCAGCGAGGGCTGGGGCCTATACGCAGAAACGTTGGGCTTCGACTTGGGGCTGTATGCCGACCCCTATTCACGTTACGGCCATCTTCAGTGGCAAGCCTTTCGCGCCGCGCGCCTGGTGGCCGACACGGGCGTGCACAGTCTGGGCTGGACACGCCAGCAAGCCATCGACTTCATGGCCGAACGCACAGGGGTTGACCGCGAGTTTGTCACCGGTGAAGTGGACCGTTACACGTCCGACCCCGGCCAGGCGCTGGCCTACATGATCGGCAAGCTCAAGTTCGACGAACTGCGCGACCGCGCCAAGGCCAAGTTGGGTGCGCGATTCGACATCCGCAGCTTTCACAACGCCGTGCTGGACAACGGGGCGTTGCCGCTGGCGACGCTGGATGGGCTGGTGGACGAATGGATCGCGGCGCAGGGCAGCCGCTGAGCCGCTGAGCCGCTGAGCTGCTGACTGCGGCTTCGAATTTCCCCGTTTGGCCCGCGACAGGAGTGCTCATGAGCGACAGCGTTCAGCTTGAAGAGATCCACCACCGCCAACTCGACATCCGCTTCGCCAGGCGCTCTGACGGCCTGTACCAAGTCGAAGGCCGCCTGGTGGACACAAAGAGCCACCCCTTCCGCCGGCAACTCGCAGCGCAAGCCTTGCCAGCCGGCGTGCCGTTGCACGACATCGTGGTGCGGCTCGTCGTCGATGAGTCGCTGCTGGTGCACGACGCCTTGGCCATGATGCAGGCCACGCCCTTTGGAACCTGCCGCGGCGCCATCAACACCTTGGTGCCGCTGAAGGGGTTGCGCATTGGCAAAGGCTGGAACCAACAGGTGCGCGCGCTCCTGGGCGGGGCGGCGTCCTGCACGCACATCGTCGATCTGCTTGGGCCGATGGCCACCACGGCGCTGCAGGGGCTGGCGCCGAAGCGCCTGGCCCAGATCAACAACCCCGAAAGCGAAGCGCAACGCAGGGCCAAGGTGGACAGCTGTTATGCCTATGCCGCAGAACGCGACGTCGTCGCGCAGCTTTGGCCCGACCTTCATCGGAAGCCGGGCGGCGCGACCTGACCCTGTGGCCAAGCAGCCTGCGCGCGGGAAGCTGCGCGCAGGCGGGCCCGAGCAAGGCGCTACGGCTCAGCGCAACCTGCTCGCCTTTCACGCATCCAGCAGCGGCCGGTAGGCAATGGTCTCGCCCTTGGGCTTTTCATTCGCCAGCTTCTTCCAAGGCGCGGCCTTGTCGCTCAGGACCTTGGACGCGACTACCTTGACGTTGATCTTCGGCGGGCACTTGTCCATGCCTGCACGTTCCAGACGGGCCATCACGCCGTCCTTCCCTTCGAGAAGGTGTCCATGGCCTTCTGCGGCGTCATCTCACCCGTGACCGCCACACCTCCGACCCCGGCCACGCCCCGGCCTGCTTGATCGGCAAGCTCAACATCGACGAACTGCGGGACCGCGCCGAAGCCAAGCTGGGTGCGCGCTTCGACATTCGCAGCTCTCACAACGCCTCGCTAGGCAACGGCGCGCTGCCCCTGGCCACGCTGGACGGGCTGGCGGACGAGTGAATCGCGGGCCAAGGCAGGCACTGATCGCCAATGGCACGCTAGGCGCCACCCGCCCTGCAGGCGCAGCGTTCTCGGGCTTGGTAGGACCAGACCGCCGTGGCAGCATTGATGGCCTCTTGAGTGCTTGACCCATGACTGCCATCCACACCATCGTTTTCACCGACCTGGTTGACAGCACCCAGCTGAACCAGTGCATGGGCGACGAAGCCATGACCGCGCTGTGGGCCCGGCACGATGCATTGGCGCGCACATTGATCCGCGCCCATGCCGGTCGCGAGGTCGGGCGCAGCGATGGATTTCTAGTGCTGTTCGACATCCCAGCTCAGGCGCTTGCGTTTGCGCTGGACTATCACCGTGCATTGGCCGACCTGCCCGCTGCGCCGCAGGCCCGTGTCGGCCTGCACACAGGGCCTGTGGCCTTGCGCCAGAACCGCGTCGAAGACACCGCGCAGGGCGCCACGCCCTATGAGGTGGACGGCCTGGCGTTGCCGTTGGCGGCGCGGGTGATGAGCCTGGCGCTGGGTGCGCAGACGCTGCTCACCCGCGACGCAGTGCAGGCATTGCCCACAGTGCCGGATGCCGCCTTGCACAGCCACGGCCACTGGCGCCTGAAGGGCGTGGCAGATCCTGTTGAGGTCTTCGAGGCCCTGCCCAATTCAGCCCTGGGAGCCGCGACGACCTTGCCTTTGGCATTCCCGGCCGCCGGATGGCGGCCTCCGCCGGATTCACCGAAGGCCTACCGCGTGTTGCGCCAAGGGGCGGACTGGCTGCCGCTGCAGCAGTTGCCGCACAACCTGCCCGCTGCGCGAGACCCCTTCTTCGGCCGCGCCGCCACGCTTCAGGCCATCGTGCAGGCTTTCGATGGCGGTGCACGGTTGCTTTCGCTGCTGGGCCTGGGTGGCATCGGAAAGACCCGGCTGGCGCTGCAGCATGCCCGCGCCTGGCTGGGTGACTACCCTGGGGGCGCCTGGTTTTGCGACCTCAGCGCGGCCAGCGGACTGGACGGCATCGTCTACGCCGTGGCGCAGGCACTCAAACAGCCGCTTGGCGCTGCAGACCCCGTGGATCAACTGGGCCAGGCGATCGCGCGCTTGTCGGAAAAGGGGCCCTGCCTGCTGCTGCTCGACAACTTCGAGCAAGTGGCACGCTGCGCGGAAGCCAGTGTCGGCCGCTGGCTCGAGCTTGCGCCGCAAGCCCGGTTCATGGTCACCACGCGAGAAGTGCTGGGGGTGCCGGGCGAACAAGTCCTTGCAGTGCCGCCGTTGGCGGATGCGGAGGCGCTGGCGCTGTTTGTCCAACGCGCACGGTCCGCGATGGGCGGTGCTGCGGATTTGCGGCCCCCGCCGGCTGCCGAAGAAGACGCTGCGCTGCTGCAGCTGCTTGACATGCTGGACCGCCTTCCCCTGGCCATCGAACTGGCTGCGGCGCGCTCGCGGCTGCTCTCACCGCTTGCGATGTTGCAGCGCATGGGTGACCGCTTCAAGTTGCTGGCCGCCCGTCACGGCCGGCTGGACCGCCAGGCCACGATGCTGGCGACGCTGGACTGGTCCTGGGACTTGCTGTCTGCCGCTGAGCGTGCTGCGCTGATGCAACTGGCCGTCTTCGACGGCGGCTTCGAGGTTCCCGATGCAGAAGCGGTCATCGGCCCCACAACGTCCGCCGGCGCCTGGGTGCCGGACTTGCTGCAAGCCTTGCTTGAGAAGTCGCTGCTGCGGCCGTTGCAGGGCAGCCGGCTGGGCATGCTGCGCACGGTGCAGGACTATGCGGTCGGCCAGCTGGCCGCGGCCCGAATCCGGGCACGTCGTGATGCGCCGTTGACTGCACCTGGCGACGCAGCGGATGCCGACGCCGAATGGCGGCATGCCCGTCACTACGCCAGCCTGAGCGAGGCCGAAGCCACACGCGACCGCGGCGTGGAGCTGGACAACCTGGTTGCCGCCTGTCGCCGCGCCGCGCATTGGGGCTGGCCCGAAGCCGTGCCGCTGCTGCTGCGCGCGTGGGCGGTCTTGCGGCTGACCGGGCCTTTTCAAGCCGCGGTGGAACTGGCGCAAACGGTGCAAGCGGCACTGACGCTGGATCCGGCGCAGCAGGCGCTGGTGCACCGCGTGCTGGGCGCCGCGCACTCCTTGCGCGGTGACGTGGCCAAAGCCAGGCAGCATGCGCAGGCCGCTGCCGATGCCGCGCTCGTGGCCGCGGACTGGGCGACCTGGGGCGAAGCCGAATGCCAGCTGGCGCAGCTGGACTTGTCCAGCGGCCTGCCCGACGCAGCAAGCCAGCGTCTGCAGTCCGTGCTCGATGCCGCTGCCCGCCACCGGCTGCCAGCGCTGCGCTACATGGCCCTGAGTGGCCTGGCCAAGTTGCAATTTCAGCACTCGCGTTGGGCCGCGGCGCGCGCTGCCTACGAAGAGGCACTGGCCATTGCCGAAGCCCTGTCAGACCGACGCTGGCAAGGCGGTACGCGTGGCAACCTGGGGATGGTGGCGCGGTCAGAAGGACGTCACGACGACGCGCGCCAACACTGGCAGACCGGCCTGCTGTTTGCCGAAGATGTCGGGGACCGCCAATGGGCCGGCAACACGCACTGCAACCTTGGACTGCTGCTGCACGAGATGGGCGAATCCGACAGCGGCCGTGTGCACCTGGCGCAAGCGCTGCAACTGGCGCGCGCCATCGGCCACTGGCGGCTGGAGGCCACATCGCTGTGCAACATCGGGGTCATCGACGAAGCCGGCGGGCGTCTGCACGAAGCCCGCGAGGCTCTTGAAGCAGCGGTTGCGTGCGCCAGCAGCCGGGGCGACCTGCGCCTGGTGGCGCAGGCGCGCGGCTACCTGGGCATGACCCTGGCCGGTCTGGGCGAAGTGCTGGCAGCGCAGACCGAAGGGCAGATGGCCGTGGATGCGCTGGCAGCGCAGATGGACCCCAGCGCGTTGACCATCGCGTGGCTGCAACTGGCGCTGACGCGCAAGCGGCTGGGCCTGCACACCCTGGCTCAACAGGCGGTGGACGCTGCAGCTGCATTCGGCTTGGCGGGTGGGCCGGAACGCGATCCCGAGGTGGCGGAACTGCTGGCCCGGCTTCGAGCCGAGGCGCTGTGAATGCGCAGCCGTTTGAGACGCCGTCTTCGAATCAGGGGTCGTTGGCGATGACGGGGTCGGCCGGGCAGCAAAGGACATCCTTCGGGCCCTTGACCTGCGGGTAATGGCAGAACTCGGCGGACTCTTCTTTCACAAGCTGCAGCCTGAATTTCTGTGCGCTGCCCGACGCGAGTTTCGCCCAGGTGCCTGCAGGCAAAGACGCAGAGCCTGCCACTGGCGTGAGCTTGATGCCTTCGGTGGCTTCAAACTCATGGCCCGCCACTGGCGGGTCGATGGTCCAACTGACCGTTCTGTCGCGTTTCGCATTTTCGACGCTGAGTGCGCTATATGGCAGGATGGCCCAGCAGCGCGGCATGTCCTTGGTCTCGGCGACCACTTGGACCTTGAACTTGCATTTGGACCATGGCCACAAGGAATTGTCGTCTCGCCTGCAGGACTCGGCGGGGCCACTGGCCATCATCCTGACCATGGCCTCGGGTGGCTTCAGATCCTTGCAGCTCAGGTCTGGCTGAACGGGGCACTTCGGTTGCGCTTGCGCCGCGCCCACTGACAGGCCCAACAGCAAGCAGCCCCGCCAGACGAAGCCGATATGCGTGTGCTTGATTGCCAACATGATCACCCCCCGTGTGCTGCTGCAATGCTAGGGAGCGGCCGGCTGCTGTCAAGCAGGAGCCGGCCGCTTCCCCCGTGCTTCCACGCTGCAACGTCGCCAGCTTTGTGGAGGCCCGAACCCTGAGCGCCAACCCCGCGCAGCGGGGGCGGGAGCTGCGGCTCAGCGAACCTTGCCCGCCTTCCACGCATCCAGCAGCGTCTGGTAGGCAATGGTCTCGCCCTTGGGCTTTTCATTGGCCAGCTTCTTCCAGGGCGCGGCCTTATCGCTCAGGTATTTGGACGGGTCTTCCTTGGCGTTGAGCTTGGGCGGGCACTTGGCCATGCCTGCGCGTTCCAGGCGGGCCATCACGTCGTCCATCTCCTCGGCCAAGGTGTCCATGGCCTTCTGCGGCGTCATCTCACCCGTGACCGCCTGCGCCACGTTCTTCCACCACAGCTGCGCCAGCTTGGGATAGTCAGGCACGTTGGTGCCCGTGGGCGTCCAGGCCACGCGCGCGGGGCTGCGATAGAACTCCACCAGGCCACCGAGCTTGGGCGCCAGGTCGGTCATGGCCTGGCTCTGGATATCGCTTTCGCGGATGGGCGTCAGGCCCGTGATGGTCTTCTTCAGGCTCACCGTCTTGCTGGTGATGAACTGCGCGTACAGCCAGGCGGCAGCCGTCTTGTCGGCCGGGTGGTCGGCAAAGAAGGTCCAGCTGCCCACGTCCTGGTAGCCGTTCTGCATGCCCTGCTTCCAGTACGGGCCATTCGGTCCTGGCGCCATCCTCCACTTCGGCGTGCCGTCTTCATTGACCACCGGCAGGCCCTTCTTGGTCATGTCGGCCGTGAACGCCGTGTACCAGAAGATCTGCTGCGCGATCTGGCCCTGCGCGGGCACCGGGCCGGCTTCACCAAATGTCATGCCCGTGGCTTCCTTGGGCGCGTATTTTTTCATCCAGTCCACGTACTTCGTCAGCGCGTACACGGCCGCTGGTGAATTGGTGGCGCCACCGCGCGAGACGCTGGCGCCCAGTGGTGTGCAGCCGTCGGCAGAAGTGCGAATACCCCATTCATCCACCGGCTTGCCATTCGGGATGCCGATGTCTGCCGTGCCGGCCATGCTCAGCCAGGCGTCGGTGAAGCGCCAGCCCAGCGACGGGTCCTTCTTGCCGTAATCCATGTGGCCGTAGATCGGCTTGCCGTCGATCTCTTTGACATCGTTGGTGAAGAAGGCGGCAATGTCTTCATAGGCGCTCCAGTTCAGCGGCACGCCCAGGTCGTAGCCGTACTTCTTCTTGAACTTGGCCTTCAGATCCTCGCGCGCAAAGAGGTCGGCGCGAAACCAGTAGAGGTTGGCAAACTGCTGGTCGGGCAACTGGTACAGCTTGCCGTCGGGCGCTGTGGTGAAGCTCGTGCCGATGAAGTCCTTCAGGTCCAGGCCCGGGTTCGTCCACTCCTTGCCAACCCCGGCCATGTAGTCGGTCAGGCTCATGATCTTGCCGTAGCGGTAGTGCGTGCCGATCAAGTCACTGTCACTGATCCAGCCGTCGTAGATGCTCTTGCCCGACTGCATGGAGGTCTGCAGTTTTTCAACCACGTCGCCTTCCTGAATCAGGTCGTGCTTGACCCTGATGCCAGTGATTTCTTCAAAGGCCTTGGCGAGCGTCTTGCTCTCGTATTCATGGGTCGTGATCGTCTCGGAGACGACCGCGATTTCGGTGATGCCTTTGGCCTTGAGCTTGGCAGCCGCGTCGGCGAACCACTTCATTTCAGCGGCCTGCGCGTCCTTGCCCAGTGTGGAGGGCTGGAATTCGCTGTCGATCCATTTCTTGGCGGCGGCTTCACCGCCTGCCGCAGGGGCGGCCGCAGTGGTCGCCGAAGTGGCCGCTGGTGGCTTGGCCGCCTCTTCCTTCTTGCCGCATCCCGTGGCCAAGAAGGCCACGGCGGCGGTCAACGCGCATAGTCGCAGTTTCATGTCTCGCTCCTGTTGTGTGGTTTCAAACTCCCCCGCCTACATCCGATGTGGAAGCCAGCCCCGGGGAAGTGCTGGGCCGGCACCACGACAAAGCTAACCGCGCCGCATGATGAAGGTTAGCAGCACCATCGACAGCACCAGGCTGATCCACACGCTGGGCTCCTGCGCCAGCGACAACCATTCCATGAGTTTCTTGCTCAGGCCCACAAAGGCCAGGTTCACGTAGGCCGCGCTGAGCAGGCCGATGAAAAGCCGGTCGCCACGTGTCGTGGCCAGCGGCAAGAAGCCTTTGCGCAGCACCGTGGGCTGTTTGATTTCCCACACCGTCATGGCCACCAGCATGAGTGCGATGCAGATGAAAAACACCGCCACCGGCGTGGTCCAGACCATCCAGGCGAACATGTCAGCAATGCCCTTTCAAATGCGCCATCAAACCCGCCCCATCGCAAAACCCTTGGCGATGTAATGGCGCACGAACCAGATGACGATGGCGCCCGGCACGATGGTCAGCACGCCGGCTGCGGCCAGCGTGGCCCAGTCCATGCCGCTGGCCGACACCGTGCGGGTCATGGTGGCGACGATGGGCTTGGCATTCACGCTCGTGAGTGTGCGCGCCAGCAGCAGTTCAACCCAACTGAACATGAAACAGAAGAATGCCGCCACGCCCACGCCGGCCTTGATGAGTGGCAGGAAGATGGTGATGAAGAAACGCGGGAATGAATAGCCGTCGATGTAGGCGGTTTCATCAATCTCGCGCGGAATGCCGCTCATGAACCCTTCGAGTATCCACACCGCCAGCGGCACGTTGAAGACCAGGTGCGCCAGCGCCACCGCCAGGTGGGTGTCCATCAGCCCCACCGTGCTGTAAAGCTGGAAGAAGGGCAGCAGGAAGATGGCCGGTGGCGTCATGCGGTTGGTCAGCAGCCAGAAGAACAAATGTTTGTCGCCCAGAAAGCTGTACCGGCTGAAGGCATAGGCCGCCGGCAGCGCCACGGCGAGCGAAATCACCGTGTTGATGGCGACGTAGATGAGGCTGTTGATGTAGCCCGAATACCAACTGGCGTCGGTGAAGATGGTGCGGTAATTGTCGAAGGTGAAATGCTGCGGGAAGATCGTGAAGCTCGACAGGATCTCGCCGTTGGTCTTGAAGCTCATGTTGACCATCCAGTAGATGGGCAAGAGCGCAAACACCAGGTACAGCGCCAGAAACGCCGCGCGGATCAGGCTGCGGCGGTTCATGGCGGCGCACCTTCCTGCGCCGCCGTGCCGACACGTTGCATCCAGTTGTAGAGAATGAAGCACAGCAGCAGGATGATCAGGAAGTAGATCAGCGAGAAAGCGGCGGCAGGCCCGAGGTCAAACTGGCCCACCGCCTTCTGCGTCAGGTACTGGCTCAAGAATGTGGTGGCATTGCCGGGCCCGCCGCCGGTCAATACAAAGGGTTCGGTGTAGATCATGAAGCTGTCCATGAAGCGCAGCAGCACGGCGATCATCAACACGCCGCGCATCTTGGGCAGCTGGATGTAGCGGAACACGGCCCATGGGCTGGCGCCGTCGATGCGCGCCGCCTGGTAGTAGGCGTCGGGGATGCTGCGCAGGCCGGCAAAACACAGCAGCGCCACCAGCGGCGTCCAGTGCCACACATCCATCACCAGCACCGTGAACCAGGCATGGGTGGCGTTGCCGGTGTAGCTGTAGTCGAAGCCCAGGCCCTTCAGCGCGGCGCCCAGCAGCCCGATGTCTGCGCGGCCGTAGATCTGCCAGATGGTGCCCACCACATTCCACGGAATCAGCAGCGACAGCGCCACCATCACGAGCACGGCACTCGACCGCCAGCCGGTGGCCGGCATCGACAGCGCCAGCGCAATGCCCAGCGGAATCTCGATCAGCAGCACCGCGCCCGAAAACTGCAGCTGCCGCCACAGCGCCGCGTGCAGGTCGCGGTCGCGCATGACGCTGGCAAACCATTCGGTGCCGACGAAGACGCGGCGTTCGGGCGAGATGATGTCCTGCACCGAATAGTTCACCACCGTCATCAAGGGCAGGATGGCCGAAAAGGCGACGCAGATGAACACCGGCAGGATCAGGAACCAGGCTTTCTGGTTGACGGGTTTTGTCGTGCTACTCACTCGACCAGTTCCTCGTTCTTGTAGAAGCAGGTGTGCGCGCCCAGCACTTGCAGCCAGGCGATGCTGCCGGGTTGCGGCACCCGCGTTTCTGGCGACAGCCGGGCCTTCAGCGTGGACCCGTCGTCGAGTGTGGTGCTGAGCATCACATGCGTGCCCACATCCTGCGCCCGTGTGACTTGCGCCGGCAATGCGCCGGCTGCATCGGTGTCGGCGACGCTGACGTATTCGGGCCGTATGCCGAGCTTCAATTCGCCGTCCGGCAATCGCCGCCCGGCGGGCAGGCTGAGGCCTGCCACGTTCAGCATGCCGCCGCTCGCGGTTGCCGGCAGAAAATTCATGCCCGGCGAGCCGATGAAGTGGCCGACGAAGGTGTGCGCCGGCCGCTCGAACAGCGCCTCGGCCGAACCCACCTGCACCGCGCGGCCGCGTGTCATGACGACCACTTCCTCGGCAAACGTCAGTGCCTCGACCTGGTCGTGCGTGACGTAGATCAGCGTCAGCTTCAGTTCATGGTGGATCTGCTTCAACTTGCGCCGCAGCTGCCATTTCAGGTGCGGGTCGATGACGGTCAGTGGCTCGTCAAAGAGCACGGCCGACACGTCAGAACGCACCAGGCCGCGGCCGAGCGAAATCTTCTGCTTCTGGTCGGCCGACAGACCTGCGGCGCCCTGGTCGAGTTGGTGGCTCATTTCCAGCATCTCGGCAATCACGCCCACACGCTGGGTGATCTGCGCCTGCGGCACCTTGCGGTTCTTCAGCGGGAAGGCCAGGTTCTGCGCCACGGTCATGGTGTCGTAGATGACTGGAAACTGAAACACCTGGGCGATGTTGCGCTGCTGCGGTGTCGTGCGCGTGACGTCCACGCCGTCGAACTGCACGCTGCCCTTCGACGGCACGAGCAGGCCGGACATGATGTTGAGCATGGTCGTCTTGCCGCAGCCCGAAGGCCCCAGCAGCGCATAGGCGCCGCCGTCGCGGAAGCTCATCTTCAGCGGCAGCAGCGCGTAGTCCGCGTCGGCCTGCGGATCGGGCTTGTAGGCATGCGCCAGGTCGAGGTCGATGCGCGCCATCTCAGAGCCTGTGAAGTATTCCGGCGCGCCAGAGCGGGCGTCCGAAACGGTGGCGATCCAGGCGCAAAGCGCAGCCGTAGCTCGTGCTACGGCGAGCATTTGCAACGACGAGCGGCGCCGTTTCGGACGATTGAGGGGGTGTGGCGGAATGCTTCACAGGCTCTCAGTGCCTGTTGCCCGGGGCGACGCACAGCGCCCCTGCCGCGTCGAAGACATAGGCCTGTGCCGCCGCCATGTGCAGCGTGAGCGGTGCGCCAAGCTCGAAGAAGTGCACGCCGGTCAGTTGCGCCACCAGTTCACCCACCGCCGTGTGCACGTGCACGAAGGTGTCGGAGCCCGAGATCTCGGCCAGTTCCACGGTCCCGGGCAGCGCCACGTCTCCGGGCCGCGGTGCGACGCGCAGCGCGTTGGCGCGCACGCCCACGGTGAATGCCGCTGAATCCGCCACTGAATCCGATGGCGGCGTGGGAATGGACAGTGCCGGACCCGAGCGCAACTGCACGCCGCCCGGTGCCGCATCGGCCGGCATCAGGTTCATCGGCGGGTCACTGAAAGCCCGTGCCACGCGCAGCGACATCGGGCGGTGGAAGACTTCGGCCGTGGGCCCGTATTGCAGCAGTTCACCGGCGTCCAGCACGGCGGTGTGGCCGCCCAGCAGCAGCGCTTCGCCGGGTTCGGTCGTGGCGTAGATGACGGTGCTGTCGCCGCTGGCGAAGAGCTGTGTCAATTCTTCGCGCAACTCTTCGCGCAGCTTGTAGTCCAGGTTCACCAGCGGTTCGTCCAGCAGCATCAGCGGCGCGCCCTTGGCCAGCGCGCGGGCCAGCGCCACGCGTTGTTGTTGGCCACCCGACAGTTCAGCCGGCAGGCGCTGCAGGAAGCTGTCGATGTGCAGGCGCTGGGCGATGTCACGCACGCGCTGCTCGATGCCCTTCTCGCCACGCAAGCGCAGGGGTGACGCGATGTTGTCGGCCACCGTCATCGACGGGTAGTTGATGAACTGTTGATAGACCATCGCGACATTGCGCTCGCGCACACCGACGCCGGTGACATCGGCGCCGTCCACCCGCACGTGGCCGCTGCTGGGCCTGTCCAGCCCGGCCATGATGCGCATCAGGCTGGTCTTGCCGGCTTGTGTGGCGCCCAAGAGCACCGTCACTGCCCCCGGCTTCGGTGAGAGCGACAGCTTTGACAGCCAGGTGGCGGCGCCAACGTTCTTGGTGATGCCCTCAAGCATCAACTGCATGCAGTTTCCTTATGGCCTGTCCGCGAACCTGGCGCGCCCTGCGCGCAGCGACGGGGCTGGCAGTGTTGGCATTCTTGTGCCAATCGCCCAGGCTGGTCCCCTGGATTTCCCTGTGCCGGGGGCTCCGGCTTCGTTTAGTCTGGCAGGCGTTGCGCCGCCGTTGGCGCCAGGAGAGCGGCTTTGAAATACCTGTTGGCGCTGGACCAGGGCACCTCGAGTTCGCGCAGCATCGTCTTCGACGAACAGGGCCGCATCGTCGCCCAGGCGCAGCAGGAATTTGCCCAGATCTATCCGCAGCCCGGTTGGGTGGAGCACGACCCGAATGTGATCTGGGCCAGCCAGCTGGCCACGGCGCAGGAGGCGCTGGCGCGCGCGAAGCTGAAAGCGGCGGACATTGCCGGCATTGGCATCACCAACCAGCGCGAGACCACTGTGGTGTGGAACCGCCGCACCGGGCAGCCCATCTACAACGCCATCGTCTGGCAGGACCGGCGCGGCGAGCCGCTGTGCGCGCAGTTGCGCGAGCATGGCCACACGGAGACCATCCGCCACAGCACCGGTCTGGTGGTGGACGCGTATTTCTCGGCCACCAAATTGCGCTGGATCCTGGACCATGTCAGCGGCGCGCACATTGCTGCGGCGCAGGGCGACCTGGCCTTTGGCACGGTGGACAGCTGGCTCATGCACAAGTTGACCGGTGGCCATGTGCACGCCACCGACGTGAGCAACGCGGCGCGCACGATGCTTTTCGACATCCGCCACAACCGCTGGGACCGTGAACTGCTGAAGTTGCTGCACGTGCCCGACAGCCTGCTGCCGCAGGTGCATGCGTCCAGCCATGTCTATGGCCACACCGATGCGGCACTCTTCGGCGCACCCATTCCCATAGCCGGTGTCGCCGGCGACCAGCAGGCCGCGCTGTTCGGCCAGGCCTGCTTCAAGGCCGGGCTGGCAAAAAACACCTACGGCACCGGCTGCTTCATGCTGATGCACACCGGTGCGCGCTTCGAGCAGTCGCACAACGGCCTCATCACCACCGCCGCCGCGCAAGCGGATGCAACGCCGCAATTTGCGTTGGAAGGGGGTGTCTTCATTGGCGGCGCAGTGGTGCAATGGCTGCGCGACGGCCTGCGCGCCATTGAAAGCAGCAGCCAGGTCCAGTCACTGACTGAGAGCGTGCCCGACAGCGGCGGTGTGATGTTCGTGCCCGCATTCACGGGCCTCGGCGCGCCGTACTGGAATGCCGACGCGCGCGGTGCCATCCTGGGCCTGACACGGGGCAGCACGGTGGCGCACATTGCCCGCGCCGCGGTGGAGAGCATTGCATTTCAAAGTGCGGCGCTGCTGCAGGCCATGAACAAGGACGCTGCGCAACACGCCCAGCCTGCCGAGGAATTGCGCGTCGATGGGGGCGCCTGCGTCAACAACATGCTGATGCAGTTTCAGGCCGACCTGTTGGGCATTCCAGTGGTGCGCCCGCAGATCACCGAGACCACGGCGCTGGGTGCAGCCTACCTGGCTGGCTTGGCGACCGGTGTCTTCAAGAGCACCGACGAATTGGCCGCACTGTGGCAGGAAGAACGCCGCTTCGAGCCCAGCATCGCGCCTGAAAAGGCGGCAGAAATGATGGCCTCATGGGAACGCGCCGTGAAACAGACCACGGCGCGGTAATAGCAGGGAACGCGCCGTGATACCCATCACAGCGCGTTGACCGCAGCGCAAACCCGGCGCCAATCCTGCCGCCAGAACGCGGCGCCAGCGACGCTCTACTAGACCGCGAAGTCCGACAACTGCTTGCCGCCGGCCAGCGCGTCGCGCAGCCATTGCGGGCGCTTGCCGATGCCGCCCCAGGTGCCGCCGCTGTCATTGCGGAACTTGACGACCTTCGGTCCCTTGGCAGCGGCGCCTTTGCGCTTCTTGCCCTTGGCCGGTGCGTCGGCCTTGCTGGCCGTGCCAGCGGCCTTGCCACCCAAGCCGAGGTCGGCCGCAGTCAGGTTGTAGAAGGCAATGGCGTCGCGAATGCGTTTGACGACGCCAGTGACTTCATTGCGGCGGAGCTTCTCGGCCTCGAGCTTGAGGGATTCGATCTGTTTGACGACTTGGGCGTAAGACTTGGTCATGACTTCCTTGCTGGCTAGATGAGTCCCTGGCTGACGAACGTTGCCGTTCCAGTGGCGTCTTGTTCGTACGATCGCGCCATAAGGGTTGCATTATCGCGCTGAATTCAAAAACTCTAATTCAGTGTGAACTTTCGGAAACAGGGCGTGTTGCGGTGCTGCCAATCCAGTGCAGCGGATTCACGCCGTAATAACCGCAGAATTCCGCAAACAGCGCCCGGTGCGCCAATGCCAATTCAGCCGGCTTTTCAAAGAACAGTTCACTGACGACGGCAAAGAATTCCGCCGCGTTGGTGGCTGCGTAAGGTTCGATCAGGCCGGGTTCCGACTCCGATCCCGACATCGAATCCCTTTTCGCCAGGCGGTCTTGCAGAGCCTGGAATTCACGGCCCAGCACCTGCGCCCAGCGCGCGCGGCGTGCGGGTTCTGGCAGCCAAGGTGCGCCATTGGCGGCGCCGCTGTCCTGGTCCAGTTGGTGGGCAAACTCGTGGATGACGACGTTGTGGCCATCGTGCGCGTCGGCGGCGCCGGCCAGCACGTCCTGCCACGACAACAGCACCTGCCCCTGCTGCCATGACTCACCGGCCAGCGTGCGGCGCTCTTCATGCACGAGACCGGCCGCGCCAGCGTTGCTGCGGTCCACCACAAAGGCGCCGGGGTAGATGAGCACCTGGCGCAACTGCGGGAAGTAACCCGCACCGCGACGCAGCAGCAAGAGTGCTGCCTGCACCAACACCAGCACGCGCATCTCGTCCGTGACGACAAGTCCGGCGCAGCCGATGAAGGGTTTCTCGGCGATCAGCACCTGCGCCAGTTTCTTCAGCTGCAATTGCACGTCGGCCGGCAGTTGGGCAAAGGCGGGCATGCGGCGGCGCAGGATGTCGCGCCAGGCGGGCGGAAAGGGCTGGCGCCGGATGCGCTGGCGGCGCAAGGCATTCCAAACCGGCGGGCCGCAGAGCCATGCCACCACGGAAAGCAGCAAACCAGCCCCAAAAAGCAAGGCGCCCAGCCAATGGATCAGGTCTGATGCGTTCAGATTCACCCCGCCATCTGCGCGCAGCGGCCTGCAGTTTCAAGCCCCGCGGATGGTGGAAAGCCGCGGAGACGCCGCCGCGAAGACGCCGGGAATGTGAAATGCGATGATCTCGCCATGATCAAGCTGCACTATTACCCCGGCAATGCCAGCCTGGCGCCCCACGTGGTGCTGCATGAACTGGGCGTGCCCTTCGAGTTGAGCCTGGTGGACCGCGCGGTCAACGCGCACAAGTCGCCGCAGTACCTGAAGCTCAACCCCAATGGCCTGATTCCCGTGTTGGTGGACGGCAACCTGGTGCTGCACGAAACCGCGGCCATCTGCCTGCACCTGGCCGACACCCACCCGGCCGCGCAATTGGCGCCGCCAATGGGCACGGCCGAACGCGCGCTGTTCTACAAGTGGTTGATGTGGCTGACCAACACGGTGCAGGCCAACCTGATTCACTACTTCTACGGCCACCGCATGGTGGACGAAGGCAACGTCGCAGCGGCGGCGCAGATCAAGGCGCATGTGCAGAGCAAGGTGGCGGAATGCCTGCTGCAGATCGACAACCATCTGGCGCTGTCACAAGCCATGGGGCCGTGGATGATGGGCACCCAGTACACCGTGCTCGACCCTTATGTGTGGATGGTGTCCCGCTGGACGCGCGGCTTCAGCGACCAGCCGGCGCGCAGTTATGCGCACATCGGGCCGTACCTGGAACGGATGCAGCAACGGCCGGCGCTGCAACGCGTGATTGCAGCCGAACAGTTGTCGTTGCCGCTGGTTTAGAGCGAGCCTAAAGCGACCCGGTTGCGCGCAGCTTTTCCAGCCGCAGCGCCAGTTGCTGCTGGAGTTCTGAAAGTTTCTTCCGGCCCGTGTGTGCGGCCGCGTCGTCATCGGGCAGGCTTGAGAGCGACTGCCGCAGGGCCTCGATCTGTCGCATCAATTCCACCTCGGGTGGCACCACGCCGGCGTCTTTCAGGATCTTGTAGCCCATGCGCAATTCTTCGGGCGTTTCGTTGTAGCCGTCGCCCAGGTTCAGCGGCTTGCCGAAGCTCGGCGCGCTTTGCAGTTCGCCGTTGTGGTGGCTTTCGGTCAGCGACCGGCCGATGTGGTCTTCAAGCAGTTTCAGGCGCTGCTCGCGCTTCTCTTCAGCAGTCATGCGCGTACCTCCGTGGGGCTGGAAAGGCATTCGGCCCAGTGCCGCGTCAAGGGTGTCAGCGGCTTGGCCATCGTGCGTTCATTCAACAGCGCACGGCCCAGGCTGCGGCGGCCGCCTTGGGCGGCTGCGGCCAGCAGTGTCTGGTCGATGAGGTCGCGCTGGGCGTGGCTGCCACCCAGGCGCGCCAGTTGCGGCAGCACGGGGGCGATGAGGTCCACAGCGCCGTCGGCGTCGCCGCGCGTCAGCGCCAACACGCCTCGCATCAGCGGCAGGCCCACTTCGCGTGCCATCAGGTGGTTGCTGCGCGCGGCGTCGGCGCTTTGCAGCGCGCGTTCGGCGCAGCGCGCCAGCCAGGCTTCGGCACGGGGCGTCTCGTCCGCGCACAGCAAGGCCAGTACCACGTGCAAGTCGTTGAAGGCGTAGTGGCCGGCGTCGTCGTCGTTCAGCGGCCAGTCGGCCAGCAACGCCACCGCACGGGTGGCCACTTCTTCGCCCAGCAGGAGCAGCCGCCACAGGATCGACACCGCATCGACGCGGTTCAGCGTGATCTGCAGCGCGCTGCCGCTCAAGTGGCTGTCCAACAGTCGCAGCACGCCGGCGGTGTCCAGCGCTTCCAGCCTGAAGAGCGACTTGTGCCACCACAGATGGCAGTCGAGGCCGTTGCCTTCGGCCCAGTGTGGCTGCTGCTGGCGCAGCCAGGCGGCGCCGTCCTCGAAGCGGCCCTGCATCTCCATCACGTGCGTCACCGCGTGCACGGCCCAGGGCACACGCGGGTTGATGGACAGCGCGCGGCGGCCTGCTTCTTCGGCCGGGCCATGGAGGTTGTTCTCTTCCAGGCCAAAGGCGTGCAGCGCCAGCACGTAGGCAAACAGCGGGTCGGATTCGTCCCACTCCGGCAGCGCGCGCGCCGGGCGCTGGCGCAGGCCCAGCGCGTCACCGCGGTAGAAGTCCCACAGCTGCGCCCACTGCAAGGCCAGCGCGTCGCGCGGGTGGTCCACCAGCAGCGTGCCCCACACCTTGCAGGCCTGGTGCCAGCGGCCGTCCAGCAGCGCCTGCACGGCGTCTGCATGCGCCTTCTCACGCGGTGTGGCATGGGATTGCAGTTCACGCGCCTTCGCCAGGTGGGTGGCGGCTTCAGCCGCCAGGTGGGGCTCGGTCAGGCTCAGCAGGAAGCCCGCTTTCATGGTGTGGGGCAGCGGCCAGGCGGGGTCGGTGGCGATGGCCATGTCCAGGTCGGCCAGCGGCGGCGCGTAGAAGGACATCATCTGCCACAACGCCTGTTCGGCCGCGTCGCGCGCTGCCGCGCTGGCGCTGCTGCAGGGGTTGCCGCGGGCATCCTGGTGTGACATGGACCGGAATGTAGCGCGGCTGAGGCGGGCCGCTATGCTGTGTCTCCACGCGCCATGTCGGCGTGCAGTCGGGAGCCCCCATGTTGAAAGTGATGCGTGGCCTGTGTGGGTGGACCCTGCTGTCGCTTTGCATGGGCACTTTCAGCAGCGCCTGGGCACAAACCGACAACCGCAGCGCCGAGCGTCTGCTGCGCGCTTCCGGGCTGTGGGAGCAATTGACGAGCGTGGCCCAGCAGGTGCGGGCGGGCATGGAAGCGGCCGCGCAGCAAGGTGGCGCGGAAGTCACGGCCGCCGAGTCGGCGCGCATCGGCCGCGCGGTGGACGCCGCCTATGCGCCGCCGCGCCTTCGCGCCACCGCGACGCGTCTGCTGGCGCGCGACATGCAGGCCAGCCACGTGCCGGCGGTGGTGGCCTGGTACGACAGCGCCACGGGCATCGCCATCACACGGCTGGAAGAAGCGGCGGCCAGCGATCCACGCAGCCCCGACGAACTGCTGGAAGCCGGCGCGACGCGCCTGGCTTCCATGCCCGATGCACGCCGCAACCTGCTGCAGCAGATCATGGTGGCCGCGCGTGCGGCAGAGGGTGCGGCGCTGATGACCATCAACACCGCGATTGGCGTGCAGCAAGGCCTGGCCGCCGCGCAGCCGCAGCGCGAAGGCCCGTCGGCGGACGAATTGCGCGCGGCGCTGGAGGGCCAGCGCACGCAGTTGCAACAAGGTTTCGTCGCGGTGGTGCTGGCGTCGTCGGCGCTGGTGTACGAACCGGCGACGGACGAGCAATTGGCCGCCTACCTGGCGTTTCTCAACAGCGCAGCAGGGCGCCATTTCTCAAGCGTGATGGAGCGCGCGATGGACCGGCTGTTTCTGGACGCCGCCACCGACCTGGGCCGCGCGCTGCCAGGCACGCGCGAAAACGCCAACACCTGAAAGCGCCGTCGGCCTCGGTCGCGGTTCAGCCTGGAGGCAACGGCCACGCCGGCAGCGGGGCACGCAACTGTTCCCAGGCCCGCGCCAGCCGCAGCACGCCCAGGTCGTCATGCCGCCGCCCGGCGATCTGCAGCCCGATCGGCAAGCCGCCGGCGGTGGTTGCGCAGGGCACCGAGATGGCGGGCTGTTCACTCATGTTGAAGGGCAGGGTGAAGCCGATGTGCTCCATGGCGCGCAGCGGGTCATTGCTGGGCATGGCCCATTCGGCCGCAAAGGCAGACACCGGCGCCACGGGCGAGATGACAAAGTCGAAGGCATGGCAGGCCGCCACTGCGGCATCGCGCAGCGCGGCAAATTGGCTGTAGCCGTGGAAGAGCTGCGCGGCGCTGCAGCTGGCGGCTTCGGCCACCCAGTCGCGGATGAAAGGCAGCACCAGCCCACGCCGGTCGTCTGGCAGCGCCGAGATGTCCAGCCACGAGCGCATGCGCCAGAAGCGGTTGATGCCGTCGGCCATTTCGCGGGTGCTGAAGGGCCGCAGCAGTTCCACCACGGCGCCGGCACCTTCGAAGCGCCGCGCCGCGTCGCGCACGGCAGCTTCAATGTCGGCTTCGACGGCCAGGCCCCAGCCGGCGTCCAGTTGCAGGCCGATGCGCAAGCCGCGCAGATCGACGGGGGCAGCGACGGTGGCACCGACCGGCGCTGCGTCCGCCCAGGCGATGTCCTGCTGCGGCAAGCGCGTGGCATCGCGGTCGTCGGGCAGGCTCAGCGTGGCCATCAGGAGCGCGGCGTCTTCGACCGTGCGTGTCATCGGCCCGGCCACGCGCCCCAGGTACGCGGGCTTGATCGGCACCCGGCCCGCACTGGGCTTGAAGCCCACCACACCGCACCAGGCCGCAGGCAGGCGGATCGAGCCGCCGATGTCGGTGCCCAGGTGCAGCGGGCCGTAGCCAGCGGCGGCGGCGGCACCGGCACCGGCGCTGCTGCCGCCAGGGTTCTTCGACAAGTCCCAGGGGTTGCGCGTCAGCTTGCCGAATTGGGCGTGAAAGCTCGACAGGCCGGACGACAACATGCCGTAGTCGGGCATGGTGGTCTTGCTGATGAACACGGCGCCGGCTTCGCGCAGGCGTGCGGCGGGCGGCGCGTCATCCGTCGCGGGCACGACCTCGGTCGCGGCGCACCCCATTGGCAGCGGCACGCCGCGGGTGGCTATGTTTTCCTTGATCGTCACCGGCACGCCGTCCAGTGCGCCGCGTGCGTCGCCTTTCAGCCAGCGTGCTTCGGATGCACGCGCCATCGCCAGCGCACCTTCCGCATCCAGTGCCCAGGTGGCCTGCAGCTGCGGTTCCCAGCGCTCGATGTGCGCCAGCACCGCCTGGGTCACTTCCACCGGCGACAGCTCCCGCGCACGGTAGGCGCGGCCCAACGCGGCTGCACTCAGTGCGTGCAGCGCCGCCATGCTCATCCCTTGGCCAGAAAACGCTGCAGATTGCCTGCTGCCGTGGCGCGCACCTTGTTGCGCAGGAAGGGGCTCCAGCCCAGCAGCAGGCCCGGGGTGCCTAAGGCTTGACGTGACCAGGCCCAGAAGTCGAAGCGGTCGCGGTGCGTGGTGATGAGACCGTTGCCGTCGAAGGTGAAAGCGGCATCGATTTTGTTGTGCACCAGCCGGCCGGTGGCGCTGAACAGGTAGTGCGCTTCCCAGTGCGCGCTGCGGTCGGTGATGTCGTTCACTTCCAGCTTCCAGTGCGCCATGCCTTTGGCCTTGGTGGCACTGCACAGCATGGTCCACATGCCGCCGATCTGCGCCGCGCCCTTGAGCGAAAAGGCTTCGTCGTCAAAGGTGGCGTCGGGCGCGTAGCAGGCCTGCATGGTCGCGCTGTCCAGCTTGGCAAAGGCGGCGTAGAAGCGCTCGATGGTCGCCCGGCTCACAATTTCACACCCGGCGGTGTCCAGCTCACCGCGGCCAGGTCATTGGCGAAGATGGGCGAGCTGTTCCACAGGCCGCGCAGGCCCCTCTTGAACACCGCCACCTGCGCCGGGTTCCAGACATAGGCGTTGACCGCGTCCTCTGCCAACTGGCGCTGGATGTCGCGCCACAACCGGGCCTTTTCCTTGAAGTCGCTGGTGGCGGCCAGTGTGGCCACCAGGCCGCGGAACTTGGCGCTGTCGTAGCCGTAGTAATAGTTGGAATCGGCGTAGGCGGTGGCGTAGTCCAGCGGTTCGACGTGGTTGATGATCGTGAGGTCGAAGTTGCCCTTGAAGGGCCCGGCCAGCCACTGCGCCCATTCGACGTTTTCGATCTTCGCGTTGATGCCGATCTTGGCCAACTGCGCCGCGATGATCTCGCCGCCCTTGCGCGCATAGGGCGGCGGCGGCAAGGTCAGCGTCAGGTTCAGCGGCGTCGTGATGCCGGCTTCCTTCAGCAGCGCCTTGGCTTTTTCCACGTCGTAGGGGTAGGACTTGGTCAGGTCCAGGTAACCCAGGTCGGTGGGCGCGAAATGGCTGCCGATGGGTTTGCCCAGGCCTTCCTGTGCGCCGTCGATGAAGGCCTTGCGGTCGATGGCGTGGCTGATGGCGCGGCGCACGCGCACATCGTTCAGCGGTGCCTTCTTGTTGTTGATGGCCACGATGCCCTTGCCCGATGTGCTGCCCACTTCCACCGTGAAGCGCTTGTCGCCCTGGAACTGTTTGGTCGACTGCAGCGCGCCAAAGCGCGGCATGCCGTCGATGTCGCCCGCCAGCAGCGCCGCCACTTGCGCGGCCGGGTCGTTGATGAAACGGAAGGTCACGCGTTTGATCTTCAGCTTGGCCGCGTCGCGGTGGTTGGCGGACGCGACGAGCGTGATCGCCGAGCCCTTGGCCCAGTTGTCCAGCTTGTACGGCCCCGTGCCCACGGGCTTGGTGGCGGCGCTCGCAGCCGAGCCCGGATGCAGGATGACGGCGGTGTTTTCGCCCAGGCGGAAGGGCATCAGCGCGTCGGCGTTGTTGAGCACGAGGATGACGGTGTGTGCGTCCTGCACCACCACGCTGCTGATGTTGTCGAACACCGCCTTCTTCGCTTTGTTGGTGCTGCCCGCAGCGCGCGCGCGGTCAAAGCTGAATTTGACGGCACTTGCATCAAAGGCCGCACCGTCAGAGAACTTGATGCCCTTCTTCAGCGTGAAGGTGTAGGTCTTGCCGTCGGGCGTGTGGTACCAGTTGTCGGCCAGCAGCGGCGTGACGGCGCCGTCCATGGCGATCTTGGTCAGGCCCTCGAAGATGTTGTAGTGGACGATCTCGCCAATGGCTGCGGCCGATGCCATGGTCGGGTCCAGGCCTGGCGTGGGCTCCAGGATCATGCCCAGCACGAGGCTGTCTCTCTTCGATTGCGCGTGGGCTTCGGTTATAGCGAGCGGCAGAGAACCCACCAGTGGCACGCCGGCGAGCAGGGAATTGATGGTGCGACGGGACAGGCTCATGCAGGGTGCTCCAAGGCGTTGCGAAAGGCGGGATTCTGCCCCGGCACGGCCGCCAGCAGGCGCTGCGTGTACGGGTGCTGCGGGTGGCTGAAGAGTTGGTCCGGGTGGCCCTGCTCCACGACCAGACCTTGGTGCAGCACGATGACTTCATCGCACACCAGGTCCACCACCGCCAGGTCGTGGCTGATGAAGAGGTAGGTCACGCCGAACTGGTCCTGCAGGTCTTGCATCAGGTTTAGCACCTGGGCCTGCACGCTCACGTCCAGCGCACTCACGGGTTCGTCGGCGACGATGAGCCGCGGCCGCGTGATGAGTGCGCGCGCGATGGCGATGCGCTGGCGCTGCCCGCCGCTGAATTCATGCGGGTACTTCTGCAAATCCGCCGCCGCCAGGCCGACGGCTGCCAGCGCCTCTGCGGCGCGCTCGCGCTGTTCGGCCTTGCCGGCGCCGTGCAGCACGGCCAGTGGCTCGGCCACGGTCTGCAGCACGGTGCGGCGCGGGTCGAGTGAACTGAAGGGGTCCTGGAACACCATCTGCAACTTGGTGCGCGTCTGGCGCAACGCGGCCGCATCCAGTGTCTGCAGGTCAACGCCGTCCAGCAGCACCTGGCCGCTGCTGGGGGCTTCCAGCGCCATCACAAGCCGCGCCAGCGTGCTCTTGCCAGAACCCGATTCGCCCACCACACCAAGGCTCTTGCCGGCGTGCAGCGTGAAGCTCACGCCGGCCAGCGCCAGCACTTCGGGCGCGGGCTGCAGCAGGCTGTGGCGCGGCAGGCGGTAGCGTTTGGTGAGTGCGTCAACGCGCAGCAGTGGGGCTGTCATTCGCAGATCCGCAGACAGCGCGCCTCATGCAGGGCCCCCACTGCCACGGCGGGCGGCGGTGCGGCGCGGCAGGCGTCGATGACTCGGTCGCAACGGTCCGCAAAAGGGCAGCCCGGCGGCATGTCGGCCAGCGCCGGCACCCGGCCCGGGATGGTGGACAGCCGCGTGCCGCGCGGCAACCCCAGCCGCGGCCGCGCCGCGAAGAGGCCGCGGGTGTAAGGGTGCGCCAGGCGCTGGAACACCGCCGCCGTGGGCCCGCTTTCCACCACCGTGCCGCCGTACATCACGAGCAGGCGTTCCACCGTGTCCGCCATCACCGCGAGGTTGTGGCTGATGAGCAGCAGGCCCATGCCGTCTTCGCGCACCAGCTCTTTGATGAGGTCGAGCACTTCACGCTGGATCGTCACGTCCAGCGCCGTGGTCGGCTCGTCGGCCACCAGCAGGTCGGGCCCGCAGGCCAGTGCGATGGCAATCACCACGCGCTGGCGCTGGCCGCCTGAGAGCTGGTGCGGGTAGGCCGACAGCCGCTGCGCGGCCTGCGGCAGCTGCACACGCTCCAGCAACCGCAGCGCCTCGGCCCGCGCCGCGCTGCGCGACAGGCCCTTGTGCAGCCGCAGCGGCTCGGCAATCTGCCGGCCCACGGTGTGCAGCGGGTTGAGCGCTGTCATCGGCTCCTGGAAGACCATGCCGATGCGGTGCCCGCGCAACGTGCACAACGTGGGTTCGTCCAGCGTGGTGAGTTCGCGGCCGTCGAAGCGGATGGAGCCCGCCACCCGCGCGCCGTCGGGCAGCAGGCCCATCAGCGCGAGCGCGGTGATGCTCTTGCCGCAGCCCGATTCACCGATCAGGCCCAGTGTGTGCCCGCGCTCCAGATCGAAAGACACCCCACGCAGCGCGTCGTGCGCGCCGCGCGAGGTTTGCAGGGTGACTCGCAGGTCGCGGACTTCGAGCAGGGCCAAGGCAGAGGCGCCATCGTCACAGGGTGGCTGTGACGATAGCGCATCGCTTTGCCCCGGCCGGGGATCAGGCGCCGCGGCGCAAGGCCTGCACGCCGGCGGCCAGCATCCACGCCGACAGCAGGCTCACCGCCGCCACGGTCGGCACGCCGAAGGGCAGGCCCAGCGCGGGCAGCGCCATGCCCACGAGTGCGGCCGCGGCCACCAGCCCCAGCACAGCCAGCCAGCGCGGCTGAACGCCCTCGCGCAGCGCACCGAGGCACAGCGTGCCGAGCGAGGCCGCCATCAGCAAGCTCACGCCGAGGACTTCGCCGATGCCGCCGCCGTAGGTGGTGAGGGCGGTGAAGACGAGTTCGATCTGCGTGCGCGCCGCCGGGTCGGCCGCGGCATGCGCAGTGGCCAGCACCGGCATCACGGTCAGCCAGCGCAGGATGCCGATGGCACGCGCCAGCGTGGACAGCACGGCGAAGGCCACCACCGTGGCCGCCACCGGGTGCGACAGGCTGCCGAAGGTGCGCGCCGCCAGCACGATCATCAGCGGCGCGATCAGCAGTGAGTACAGCAAGTAGATCGCGTACCCCGCGCTGACCGCGCCGGGGGCGGCGCCGATCGCCGCCAGCTGCTGCGCGGCCGGGTTGCCGAGCGACGCCGGCCAGCCGATGGCCGGCCCCAGCACCGCCATGGGCGCCAGCGACAGCAGCGCCTCGGCAATCAGGAATAGGCCCAGGCTCCAGGCGCGGCCTGCTTGGGTGGAAACGGCGGTCTTGTCCAGGGTCATCGTGTTCATGGCGGGCTCCGGGTGGGGTGACGAGTGTCGGGTTTCAGGAATGGGCCAGGCGGGCCGGCGCGCGGGCCAGCCCGAGGTCGATCAGCGATTGAGCAAGTGCGCTTAGCAGCGGCGTGGCCGTCGGCAGCGCCACGTGGGCGGCCAGGCGGCTGCCGTCCAGCGCATGCGGCACGCGCCAGAGGTAGCTCATGCGCGCCAGCTCGCACCACAGCGGGTACACCAGTCCCCCGGCGCGGATCAGCCCCCAGGGCATGCCGCCGGTGACGAAGCCAGCGGCCGGGCGCAGGCCGAGGGTCTCGGCCGCGGCGTCCAGCGCGGTGATGAACTGCCGACCGGTGACCGTGTGGCCTTCGAAATGGAAGGTCTCGAATGCCGTCGCCGGTGGCCTTGCGGCCACGGCCACGAAGGCAACTGCCAGATCGGGCAGGTAGGCCCAGGCATGGCGGCGGTCCAGCGGGCCGGGGTACACGAGCTTGCCGCGTGCCAGCGGTTTGACGATGGCCAGGTCGAGCCACGAGCCGATGCCCATGCCGAAGAAGTCGCCCGCGCGGACCACCACGCTGCGCTGGCCCTGCGCAGCGGCCGACTGCAGCGCCGCCTCCATCGCGCAGCGGATGCGGCCCTTCGCGGTGCCAGGGTCCCGGGGCGTGTCTTCGCGCAGCACCGCGGGCATCCCGGGCCCGAAGTTGTAGACGTTGCCCGGCAGCATGAAGAGTGCGCCCAGGTGCCGTGCCACGGCCTGCCCCAGGTGGAGCACAGGCAGTGCCTCTTGGTCCCAGCGTGTGTAGACGGGGTTGATGCCGTGCACCACCACGCTGGCGCCGGCAGCCTGTGCGGCCAGCGTGGTGGTGTCGGCCAGGGCCGCGGGCAGCGCCACCGCGCCGGCCGGCAGCGGCTGGGCGGGGGCCCGGCGCATCTGCGCATGCACGCGCCAGCCCGCCGCAGCGAAGGCCTGGGTGGCGGCCTGGCCGAAGCGGCCGTTGGCGCCGAGGATGAGGACGGTCTTCATGGCGGTAACCCCTGCTGTCGAATGCGACGGGCTCAGTCTGGGCGCAGCAGGTCCATCCGACAATTGATGAGCCTTGCAAACGAGATATACATTTCTGCATGACCCAGACGTCCCTGCCGCTCTTCGACTGGACCCTGGTGCGCAGCTTCCTGGCCGTGCTGGATGCCGGCAGCCTGATGGGCGCGGCGCGCCGCTTGGGCGCGCAGCAGCCCACGCTCAGCCGCCATGTGGCCGAGCTCGAGGCGCAGCTGGGTGCGCCGCTCTTCGAGCGCACCGGCCGTGGCGTGCTGCCCACCGCGCTGGCGCTGGCCATTGCCGACGCGGCGCGGCAGATGGAGCAGGGCGCCGACACGCTGGCGCGCACGCTCACGCGCGAACGCGAGGCCACCACCGGCACCGTGCGCGTCACCACCAGCATGGTGGCCGCCAGCTATCTGCTGCCGCCGGTGCTGGCGCAGCTGCAGCTGGCCGAGCCGGGCATCCAGGTGGAGCTGGTGGCGTCCAACCAGATCAGCAACCTGCTGCGCCGCGAAGCCGACATCGCGGTGCGCATGGTGCGGCCGGCGCAGGGGTCCCTGGTGGCGCGCAAACTCGGTGAGATCGCCATCGTCGCCTGCGCGCACGCCAGCTACCTGCAGCGCGCTGGCACGCCGCGCAAGCCCACGGACTTGCTGAAGCACCGGCTGATTGGCTATGACCGCGACGACACCATCGAACGTGGCTTTGCCAGGCTGGGCGTGGAGCTGCCGCGTGCAGCCTTTGCCCTGCGCACCGACGACCAGCTGGCCTACGGCCGCCTGGTGGCGGCGGGCGCCGGCATCGGCTTTGTGGCCGCCTACAACCTGCGCCTTTGGCCCGGTGTGCAACCGCTGCTGCCGATGCTCAAGATCCCGCCGCTGCCGTGCTGGCTGGCGGTGCACCGTGAAATTCGTGGCAGCGCGTTGGTGCGGCGCGTGTATGACTTTCTGGCGGCGGCCATTTCGGCGGAACTGGCTGAACTGGCTGAACTGGCCTGACCCAGCCCCACGCCAGAGTCAGAACGCCACGGGCTGCGGGCAGGTGGTGCCCTCGGCGGGCCGCAGCGGCACCGACAGCAAACCACCGCGAAGAGTGCGCAGCACCACACGCGCGCAGTCGCCCGCCAGCCGCTGCGACCGTTCGGAGCGTTCGACGCTGCCTTGCACGTAGCGGTGGGTGCGCATCGGCGCGTCGGTCGTGACCGGGCCGCCATGGCGCAATGCCAAATGCAGGCCATGCGCCAGCATGGCGGCAGCGTGGGCCTTGAGGCGGCGTGCATCGTCGGCCGACCAGTGCGCGCGGGTGTCGGCCGCATCGTGCGGTGACGAGACCACACGCACCAGGCTTTCCACCGCCGCTGCGCCCGGTGCGGGCACAAACTTGACGGCCACGTCCAGCACCAGCACGCCTTCGTCCTGCGCCAGGGTGAACTGCGGCAGGGTTTCAACCAGCGGCCCTTCGGGCGCAGGGGCGCTGCCGTCCCATGGCTTGAGCACGGGAGTAGCTGGGTCGGCTGCCGTGGTGAGGCCCTGGGCAATGGCGGCGGCCCACAGTTCATGCGCAGGCCAGGCGCGCAGCGCGGCGACGTAGGGCGCCAGTACTTTGTTGGCCTCTTCCTGCGCGCGCTGCCGTTCCGAAGACTGCACACCCTGAGAGATGGCGGCGTGTGTGAAGACGGCCACCAGCAGGCCGGCAACGCCAAAGGCCGGGTACGGTCCGATCAACGTGCCCGAGCCCACAGCGCCGCCTTCGGTGGCCAGCATGCCGCGCCACACCACGTCTTGCGTGGCGGGGGCGCGCCACCAGAGCACGCTGTCGGCGGCGTGTGTGGGCGCGCTGAACAGCGCCCCGATCGCAAATGTGGCTAATGCCGCAAGTGCCGCAAATGCCGCAGATGCCGCAGATGCCGCAGATGCCGCAGATGCCGCAGATGCCGCGGCACACCGGGCCCGCAGCCGCGTCATTTGCCCAGCGGTTTCTTGACCATGTCCATGCCGGTCTCCAGCACCTGGTAGTAGGCGGTGGACAGGCCCGGGAACTTGGGCGGCTCGTCCCAGGCACCGTCGGCCGCGCGCGACACGGCCAGCGGCAGGTACCACTCCAGCGCGTCGCTGGACAGGTCGATCATCGACACGGTGCTGTTGAGCACGGCACGCGGCGGGTCGGTGGGCACGTGGGCGGAATAGGAGCGCCAGACGCCGAGCGAGGTGATGTGCGCCACCAGCAAGCGGTCGATGCCGTGTTTGGCCTTCAGGCTCGCGTAGTTCTTGCGCGCCTTGTTGACGGGGTCGCTGGCACCGAGGTCGGGCAGGTCGGTTACCTTCAGCGGCTCATTGATGAGCACCACGTCCAGCCCTTGCTTCTTCAGCAGCGCGGCCAGGTCGGCCGGCAGTGGCTGCAGTTCTGCGGTGCTGAAGGACTGCACTTCCTTCGACAGCGTCGAATGTGCGCCGTTGGCCACCGCCAGGCACAGCAGGCAGAAAGCGCCCGGGAACTGGGTGTCGGGCTTGGGCAGGTCGGACATCACGACACCCACCTTGCCCGCCTTGACCTTGCCGGCGGCAAAGTAGTCAGCGGCCAGGCTTACCGGCGTCTGCACCGGGCCGGCGCAACCGGCCAGCATTGCGGACAGCGCCAACGCGGCGACAAGAAGACGTGAAGACATGGAAACCCCTTGGTGCGATGGCCCGCCACATGACAATCCGTGGGCAGGCCGATGCCCCAAGTCATAGGCGGCAGCCGCTGCAGAAACAGGCCTGGAACCCCAGCGTTAGGGCTCAGGTTTTCCCGGATTCAGCGCTGCAGCAGATCCAGGTAGCTGCCCGCCAGCCGCGGCGCGCCGTGCAGGCCCAGCGCGGCCATCAGACGCTCGGCTTCTGCGGCGCCATCGGCATCCTGCTGCCCAGGCTGCAGCACCACTTCCAGTTCCATGAAGTCGCCCAGGTTCTCGACACGGTCGAGGTGGATGCGGGTGTGGAAACCGCCTTCGTTCACCCGCAGCAGAAGCCGCTCTTTGCGCACCCGGCCCAACAGCCCGCAGCCGCGGGCCAGCGCTTCGCGCAGTGCAGGTGCGTCGGGCACGGCCACACGCACGTAGTCGCTGGCCTTGGCGTCGCCATGGTCAGGGCGGTGGTAGTGGATGAGTTCTGCGCTGCCGTCTGCAAATTCGCGCAGCTTCAGGCGGCCGTGTGGCACGCGGAAGAAGGTGTCGTCCTGCTGGATCGTCTCGGACACGCCACCGCCCGCTGCCCGGGCCCTCTGCAGCAGCGATTCGACGCTGTCGATGCGGGCCTTGATCTCGATGTTGCGCGGCACGGCTCAGGTGGCTGCTGAAGCCGACTCGGCGGCAATCTGCCGCAGCGCCTGTTCAAACGCCTCGGGCGGTTGGCCGCCGGAGATGAGGTGCTTCTCGTTGATGACGATGGCCGGCACCGACTGGATGCCGGCGCGCTGCCAGGCTTGTTCGGCTGCGCGCACTTCGTCGGTGTAGCGGCCTTCCTTCAGCACGGCGGCGGCTTCTGCGGCGTCCAGGCCGACGGCGGCAGCCAGGTCCAGCAGCACGTCGTGCGCGCCGGGGTTGCGGCCTTCACCGTGGTAGGCCTGCAGCAACGCGTGTTTGAGTGCGCGCTGCAAGTCGGCGCCTTGCAGGCCGGCCCAGTGCAAAAGCCGGTGCGCGTCGAAGGTGTTCCACACGCGCAGCCGGTCTCCAAAGGCAAATCCCACGGCAGCGCCCCGTTCGCGCAGGACGCCGCGGTTGTGTGCCAATTGGGCGTCGCCCATGCCGTACTTTGCCTTCAGGTAGTCGCCTGCATCGGCGCCTTCAGCGGCCATCGTGGGGTTAAGTTCGAAGGGCTGGAAGTGGATGTCCACGGCAATGTCGGGGCCGATCTTTTCCAGCGCGCGTTCCAGTGAATTCAAACCCACTGCGCACCAGGGGCAGGCCACGTCGGAAACAAAGTCGATGCGCATGGTGAGGCGTGTCAGTGAAGGTGCTGGCAGTGTATGAAGTGCGGCTTCGGTCTGCAGCGCAAGGGTTTCAGCGCTGACGCGCCAGCTTCGGGTCCATCAGGTCGCGCAGGCCATCACCCATCAGGTTCAGCCCCAGCACGCTCAGCACGATGGCCACACCTGGGTACAGCGCCAACAGCGGCGCCTGGAACATCTGCGACTGCGCTTCGTTCAGCATGCGGCCCCAACTCGGCTGCGGCGGCTGCGTGCCCAGGCCCAGATAGCTGAGCGCGGCTTCGGCCAGGATGGCGGTCGCAAAGCTGATGCTGGCCTGCACGATCAGCGCGCTGGCGATGTTGGGCAGCACGTGGTCCAGCGTGATCGCAAGCGGCCCCTTGCCGGCAGCGCGCGCAGCGGTGATGAAGTCGCGCGTCCACACCGCGTTGGCCGCACCGCGCGTGATGCGCGCGAAGACGGGGATGTTGAAGATGCCGATGGCGACGATGCTCATCACCAGGCCCGGGCCATAGATGGCCGTCAGCATGATGGCGCTGAGCAGGGCCGGGAAGGCGAAGGTGAAGTCGCTGGCGCGCATGATCACTTCTTCCACCCAGCCGCGGCCGTTGGCGCGCGATGCCGACGCCAGACAACCCAGCGCCACGCCAAGCACCAAGCCAATGCCGACCGCGATCAGGCCGACGACGATGCTGTTCTGCGCCCCCACCAGCAACTGGCTCGTGATGTCGCGGCCCAGGCTGTCGGTGCCCAGCCAGTGCGCGGCGCTGGGGCCCTGCAGCTTGGCGGGGATGTCGATGTCGGCGACGGGGTAAGGCGTCCACAGCAGCGACAGCAGCGCCGCGCCGGCCAGCAGCAACGTCAGCGCGGTGCCGACGACAAAGCTCTTGTGGTGCAGCGAACGTGCAGCCAGGGAGACCAGTGGGCTCATGCCGTGCGGAGCCTCGGGTCGATCACGGCATACAGCACGTCGACGATGAAGTTGACGAGCACCACCACGGCGGCCAGCAGCATCACCACGTCGCGCACGACGATAAGGTCGCGGTTGCTGATGGCCTGGAACACCAGGCGCCCGATGCCGGGCAGGACGAACACGTTTTCCACGACGATGGTGCCGGTGATGAGGTTGGCAAATTGCAGGCCGGCCACCGTCAGCACCGGGATCATCGCGTTGCGCAACACATGGCGCCACAGCGCCTGGCGCCCGGACAGGCCTTTGGCGCGCGCGGTGCGCACGAAGTCTTCGCGCATGACGTCGATCACGGCCGACCGCGTCACCCGCGCCAGGATGGCGGCCTGCACCAGGGCCAGCGCGACCGCGGGCAGGATGAGTGCTTGCAGACCTTCCCACAGGCCGCCACCCTCGTCTTCGGTCCAGCCGGGGAAGCCGCCCGCGCTGACCCACTGCAACTTCACCGCAAAGAGCAGGATCAGCAGGATCGCAAACCAGAAGTTGGGAATGGCAATGCCGATCTGGCTGGCTGCCATCACACCCACATCGCCCACCCGGTTGTGGCGCGACGCGGCAAACACACCCAGGCTCAGCGCCAGCACCACGGCCAGCGTCATCGCCATCAGCGCCAACGGCAGCGTCACGCGAAGACGTTCGACGATGAGTTCCGCCGTCGGCGTGTCGTAGCTGATGCTGCGCGCGGTGTCGCCGCGAACCAGGCCGCTGACCCACTGCACGTAACGCGTGGCCGCGGGCTGGTCCAGGCCCAGCTTGGCATTCAGCGCGGCCAGTGATTCCGGCGTGGCGGTGTCGCCGAGGATGACCTCGGCGGCGTTGCCGGGCAGCAGTTCCAGCACCGCAAACACCACCAGCGACGCAACAACCAGCGTCGCCACGAAGGTGGCCAGGCGTTTGAGAAGGAACGGTCCGAACGAGCTCATCAGAGAAATATGATGCCCTAAGCCCAATGGGCTCCAGAGGGCACCGTTATGCGCAGCGAAATTGATTTCGACACCACGCAGGTCTTCATCGGCGGCAACTGGCGCGCAGGCGACACCCGCCAGACGATGCCGTTGCACAACCCATCCGACGGCACCCTGCTGGCGCAGATTGCACGCGGCAACGCGGCCGACGTCGATGCGGCGGTGCAGGCCGCGCAGGCGGCGTTGGACGGCCCTTGGGGCCAGCTCAGCGCCACCGAACGTGGCCGCGTATTGATGCGCATGAGCGCTGCCGTGCTGACGCAGGTGGATGAACTGGCGCGACTGGAGGCGCTGGACGTCGGCAAACCGCTCAAACAAGGCCGGGCCGACGCCGTGGCGCTGGCGCGCTACCTAGAGTTCTACGGCGGCGCGGCCGACAAGGTGCTGGGGGAGACCATCCCCTTCGTCAACGGCTACACCGCCTTCACGCTGCGTGAGCCACACGGCGTCACCGCGCACATCGTGCCGTGGAACTACCCGATGCAGATCATCGGCCGCAGCGTCGGCGCGGCGCTGGCCATGGGCAATGCCTGCGTGCTCAAGCCGGCGGAAGAAGCGTGCCTGACGGCGCTGGCCTTCGCGCGCATCGCCCAGCAGGCCGGCCTGCCCGCCGGTGCGCTGAACGTCGTCACCGGCCTGGGTGAAGAAGCCGGCGCTGCGCTGTCGGCGCACCCGGGCGTGCGACACGTGTCGTTCACGGGGTCGGTGGCGGTGGGCGCGTTGATCCAGGCCGCGGCGGCGAAAAACGCGGTGCCGGTGACGCTGGAACTGGGCGGCAAGAGCCCGCAGATCGTCTTCGACGATGCCGACCTGATGGTTGCGCTGCCCTTTCTGGTCAATGCCGGCATCCAGAACGCGGGGCAGACCTGTTCGGCGGCGTCGCGCATCCTGGTGCAGCGCGGTGTGTACGACACGGTGGTGCAGCGCATGGCCGATCGCTACCGCGCGCTGCGGGTGGGGCCGGCGTTGACCGACCCCGACGTGGGGCCGCTCATCAGCGCGCGCCAGCAGGATCTGGTGCAGGGCTATCTGGCGCTGGCGCTGGCGCTGGCGCAAGGCAACGGCGCGCAGATCGCGGCTCAAGCGCCGCTGCCTGCAGACTTGCCGGCGGGCGGGTCTTATGTCGCGCCCACCTTGGTGGCCGGTGTGGCGGCCACGCACCGGCTGGCGCAGGAGGAAGTCTTCGGGCCACTGCAGGTGGTGATTGCTTTTGACGACGAAGCCGAAGCCATTTCTATCGCCAACGGCACTGCCTTTGGACTGGTGGCCGGGGTGTGGACGCGCGACGGCAGCCGCGCGCTGCGGTTGGCGCGCAAGCTGCAATGCGGGCAGGTCTTCATCAACAACTACGGCGCGGGTGGTGGCATCGAACTGCCCTTTGGCGGCGTCAAACACTCAGGCCACGGGCGCGAGAAGGGCTTTGAAGCGCTATACGGCTTTTCGACACTGAAGACGGTGGCCATCAAGCACGATTGAGTGCGGCTTGAGTGCCGCTTGAGTGCCGCTGCTGGTTGTCATACACTGTCTGACCATCAAACCTGGAGCGGTGCCATGCGCGTCAACGCCCGTCTCGATGAAGCCACGCAGCAGCAGCTGGAATACATCACGCAGGCCACGGGCCAGAGCGTGAGCCACGTCGTGCGCGAAAGCGTGGCGCAGTACTACGCAGCGGTTCGGCGCCAACGCGGTCCCAGCCGGCTGCTGGCCATGGCCGGCACGGGTGACAGCGGGCGCAGCGATGTGGCGTCCACGGTTAAAGCGCAATTGAGCCAGATACTGCAAGCCAAGCACCGCTTGGCGCCGCCGCCGGTGGCGTCAAAGACTGCGGCACCGCGGCGCAAGGCGTCTTCGGCCGGATGACTGCTGCCGGATGATCGCGGCCCGATGATCGCGGTCGACACGGGCTATTTCTACGCGCTGACCGACCGCCGCGACGCCTGGCATGCGCGGGCGCTTGCTGCCACTGAACGCCTGGCTGGCGAACCCATGGTCACCACCTGGCCGGTGCTCACCGAGACCTGCCACTTGCTGACGTCTCGCCTAGGCCCCGAATTTGCCTGCGAGCTGATGGCCGATGTGGCAGAAGGCGGCATCGACGTCTGGACCCCGCCCGCGGCAGGCCTGGCCCGCGTGCCCGCGCTGATGCGAAAGTATGCTGCGCTGCCGATGGACCTGGCCGACGCCAGCCTGGTGCTGTTGGCTGAACATATGGGCCACGGCCGTATCCTCAGCACCGACGAACGCGACTTCGGCGCCTACCGCTGGAAGACCCGCAAACCCTTTAGGAACGTGTTGGCGGAGACACCATGACAAACAACATTCGCTCGGGTCGCCTCGACGGCAAGGTCGCCATCGTCACCGGCGGTGGTTCGGGTTTCGGCGCCGGCATCTGCGCCAAATTTGTCGCCGAAGGTGCGCAAGTGGTGGTGGCGGACATCCAACTGCAGGCCGCGATGGACGTGGCCGCCGCGCTGGGCACGTCGGCGCGTGCGCTGCGTGTCGATGTCGCCAATGCCGTCGATGTACGGCTGATGATGGAAGCCGCTGAGTTGCACTTCGGCCGCGTCGACATCCTCGTCAACAACGCCGGGGTCACGCACCTGCCCCAGGCGCTTGAAGAGGTGAGTGAGGCCGACTTCGACCGCATCTTTGCCGTCAACATGAAGGCCATCTACTTGGCCATGCGCGAAGTGGTGCCGCGCATGAAGGGCAATGCGCCTGGCCGTCAAGGCATCCGCGGGGTGGTGCTGAACATGGCCAGCACCGCAGGCGTCAGCCCGCGGCCGCGCCTGGGCTGGTACAACGCCAGCAAGGGCTGGGTCATCACTGCCACGCGTGCCAACGCGGTGGAACTGGCGCCGTCGGGCATCCGTGTCGTGGCGCTGAACCCGGTGGCGGGTGAAACGCCGCTGCTCAAATCCTTCATGGGGCAGGACACGCCGGAGATGCGCGCCAAGTTTCTGTCCACCATTCCGCTGGGCCGCTTCTCCACGCCCGAAGACCTGGGCAACGCGGCGTGTTTCCTGTGCAGCGACGAAGCGTCGATGATCACGGGCGTTTGCATGGAGGTCGATGGTGGGCGCTGCATCTGAAAGTCGAAGCAAGTCCATCCGACGCCGGTTTGCGCTTTCCGCCGCCGTGGTGACGCTGGCTTGCTTGGGCGGGTGCGCGCCGGTCGTGAATGCAGCCAACCCTGCTGTTGCTGGCACGGTGACGTTGGGGCCGCAATGTGGCGGGCCACAGCGCGAAGGCCAAAGCTGCGACATCGATTACGAGGCCGTGGAAGTGCGGCTGGTCAATGCACAAGGCGCCACGGTGGCCAGCGTGCGCACCGATGCCAAGGGGCGTTTCACTCTGGCCGCGCCCGCCGGGCCGTACGTCCTGCGTGTCATGTCGCCCAAGGTCGTGCGCTGCCCGGAACATCCGGTCGTGCTGCCGATGGACCGCGCCTCGCCGCTGGTCTTGGCCTGTGACAGCGGTCGGCGCTGAGCAACAGTTGTTGTAGCCAAGCGTCAGCCGATGTGCAGAGCCATGGCTGAAACGCGCCCACGCTGCCCTTGACGAGTCCTTGTGGCGCAGGCTGTCGTTTCAAATCCGGGTTCCCATCCCCCCTGGACTGAGGGGTTCACCTCTCAAAAAGCACCCACGCGCACGCACAAGCCGCATACCCTCAGCAGCACAAGGCTTTTAACTGGCAAACTTTCGCCGGCATCTGGAATGGGATTTGCTGGTTGCGATATGCAGCCGTCAGTTCTGCCGATGTGGCCATCAAGGGCGTCGCACCCCAGCGGCGGAGCATCCAAACACGATTGGTTCGAGGAGTGGTACTGATGAAGAAGTTGACTGGTCTTGCCTTCGGGCGTTCTGCCCTCATCGCGGTATCCGCGCTGACCGCAGTGGCAGCTGCCTCCGCACAGGCGGTGTACGTGCGCGGCTTCGAAGGCACTTCGCAATTGGACAATTGCGCGCTGGGCCAATGCTTCCGCCCGCCAGACACCATGGGCGCGATCGGCACCACCCAGTTCCTGGAAACCAACAACGGCAGCATTGCAGTCTTTGACAAGGCCACTGGCGCACTGACCAGCCGAGTCAGCATGCCCACGTTCTGGGCAAACGCCGGCTTGCCCGGCGGTGCCAGCGGCGACCAGCGCGTGCTGTTTGACCACTACACCAATCGCTGGATCATGAATGGCTTCGGCACTGCCGGAAACATCATCAATGTCGGCATCTCTGACACGGCGGATGCACTCGGCACCTGGAGGGCGGTTGCCATTACCGTGCTGCCCAGCGGCACCGCCGACTACCCCACGCTGGCGATGGACGACAAGGCCGTGTATATCGGCACCAACAATTTCACGCCCAGCTTTACCGGCACTTCGTTGCTGGTAATTCCGAAGACCAGTCTGTTTGGGGGCGCACCCAACACGACCGGCATGACGACCTTCACAACGCCATTGGCGGGCCCTGACAATGGCTTCGCCATCCAGCCCGCTGTCAACTGGCAAGGCAACCCCACCAACACGGTGTCGGTGATTGCGGACAGCCGCGACTTCAATGCGCAGGTGTTCTACAGGGTCAACGGCGTCAATGCCGCCGGTGCGACGCAGACAGCCTCAACCCAGATCGCGGGTTCCGGCTACACCGGCGCGGGCCCCGCTCGCCAGCCGGATGGTTCGCGTGTTGTGGACACCCTGAGCCCGCGCATCACCGCCAACGCGGTGCAGTCCAACGGCAAGATCTTCTCGACCGCCACGGTGGCGGCTGACGCAGGCATCGGTGACTTTGCCGCCGTGCGTTGGACGGTGGTTGACGCTTCCACGGGCTTGCAACTGTCCACAGGCAAGATCCAGCAAACGGGTTTCGATTTCTATGAAGGCTCCATAGCCGTCAACGAATTCGGCGAGGCCGTCATTGGCTTCAACCGGTCTGGCACGGCCACCACGGACGGCAACGGCGATGGCTTGGCCGACGGCAACATCAGCTTCATGGCGCGCGCCTACGACGTCAGCGGCAACCTGCTGGTGCAAGACGGTGGCGAGATGCTGTTGCGCGTCAGCGGCATCAGCGACTACCGCTGCGGTGCCCGCACGCCGGTGGACACGACTTGCCGTCAGCGTTGGGGTGACTATGCGGCGGTCACGATCGACCCCAACAACCACCACAACTTCTACGCCATCGGCGAATACGCGTCGGCCTGGGCCATCATCCCGGGCTTCACCACCACCGAACGTGCGATCTGGAACACCTACATCGCTGAAATCGCGATGGTGCCGGAACCCAGCCAGTACGCGCTGATGGCGCTGGGCCTGGGCGTGATCGGCTTTGTGGCGCGCCGCCGCCGCCAGCAAGCCTGAAGCGCAGACTGGGCAACGCTCTGAAACCCCGCTGCGGCGGGGTTTTTTCTTGTCTGTCTCAGGAAATCTTGTAGGTCTGCAGATGGATGCTGGTTTCGGTGGCGCCGATGCCCTTGATCAGCCTCACCCTTTCCAGCACCTCGGCCAGTTCACCCAGGTTGCCGGCGCGCAACTCGGCCAGCAGGTCCCAGCGGCCGTTGGTGTCGTGCAGCGCCGCCACGCCGGGTTCGCCCAGCAGGGTGCCGATGACCGCGCGGGTCTGGTTGCCCTCAACCGCAATGCTCATCCACGCCGTGATGCGTTGGGTCTGCGCGTCGGGCCGCAACAGCACGGTGTAGCCCACGAGAACGCCCTCGTCTTCGAGCTTGCGGATGCGGTTGCTGACGGTGCCGCGCGACACGCCGAGTTTGTGCGCCAGCAGGGCGACACTGGCGCGGGCGTCCTGCCGCAGCAAGGCGATCAATTGCAGGTCGGTAGAGTCCATGGCGCATTTTGGCAGCGCTTGGTGCCATAACGGTAGAAAGCTGTCGAATCCGCTGCAAAACTGCCGCTTCTCATTGCCACCGGCCACCCGAACAATCTGGGCATCCCAAAGGACCTGCTCATGACGACCCTGCTGACCACCCATGACATCGCCCGCATCGTCGCCGCGCACGGCCTGCCGCAGGTGTTGCGGCGGCTTTTGAGCACCATGGAAGCCGACTTCCGTCGCTGGCCGGAATTTGACAAGGTGGCGCGCGTGGCCAGCCACTCGGCAACGGGCGTCATCGAACTCATGCCGGTGGCTGACTCCTGTCAGTACAGCTTCAAGTACGTCAATGGTCACCCGGGCAACGCCCTGCACGGCCTGCCGACGGTGATGGCCTTTGGTGTTCTTGCCGACGTGGCCAGCGGTCTGCCCACCCATGTGAGCGAGCTCACCATCACCACCGCCATGCGGACGGCGGCCACGTCAGTCATGGCGGCGCGGGCGCTGGCGCGCCCGGATGCGCGCACGATGGCCCTCATTGGCAACGGCGCGCAGAGTGAATTCCAGGCGCTGGCCTTTCACCACCTGCTGGGCATCGACACCCTGCGGCTCTTCGACACCGACCCTGCCGCCACTGCCAAGCTCGTGCGCAACTTGGGTGGCACGGCAGGCCTCCGTGTGCAGGTCTGCAACAGCACGGAAGAAGCTGTGCGCGGCGCGGACATCGTCACCACGGTCACTGCCGACAAGCGCAACGCCGTGATCCTGAGCCCGGCGATGCTGGAGCCAGGCATGCACATCAACGGCGTCGGTGGCGACTGCCCGGGCAAGACGGAACTGCACCCTGGCGTGCTGCAGGCTGCGCGCGTCTTCGTCGAATACGAGCCGCAAACCCGCATCGAAGGCGACCTGCAGCAGATGCCTTCCGAATTCCCCGTCACCGAACTCTGGCGCGTGTTGCTGGGCCAGGTGCCTGGCCGCGTGCATGCGAACGATGTGACGGTGTTCGACTCGGTCGGCTTTGCGCTGGAGGATTTTTCCGCGCTTCGCTTGATGGCTGAGCTTGCTGCAGGCCTCGGCCTGGGTCAGCCGATCGACTTGATCCCGGTGCTGGCCGATCCCAAGGATCTCTTTTCGCAACTGGCTGGCGCCGGTACGCAATCGCGGGCGGCCTGAGTCGCAGCGCCCAAGACAAACGGGCCACCCTTTCGGGTGGCCCGTTTGTCGGGTACAGCGCTCAGCAGTGCTCAACCACGTTCATGCCGGTCTGCCGCGGCAAAAAGGTCGGCCGCGAAGCGCGGGTCATGCCCCATGATCTGCTGGGCGTAGGTGCGGACACGTGCTGCTTCGCCCTGGCGGCCAGCCATTTGGCGGCTCTCTTCGCGCCGGCGGGACAGCTTTTCGAGCCAGGTCAGAAGGGACACAAACCAGATCGCGGCAACGGCGGCACCGCGCGGGGCGTTGATCTTGACGGGGGCGTTGACGGTGATGGAGCTCATCTCAGTCCTTTCAGTGCCAGAGGAGATTCTTTGGCGATGGCTGGATATTAGGGTTACCACTAATTACTTGCAACTGAATAAATTGCACGTAAGGTATAAACAAGTCGCATGTCACGACGCCCCTTCCTGTGTCCCTGAACTTCCGCACACTCGACCTGAACCTGTTGCGCGTCTTTGACGCCGTGATGGCCGAAGGCAGCCTGACCCGCGCCGCATTGGCCCTGGCGATGACGCAGCCGGCAGTCAGCCACGCACTGCGCCGCTTGCGAGAAGCTGTCGGGCAGGACCTCTTCGTGCGCGTGGCTCACGGCGTGCGGCCCACCCCACATGCGGAGGCCTTGTGGCCGCAGGTTCGCGCGGCCCTTGCCGCGCTGCGACAAGCGCTGGCGCCTGGCGCCTTTGATCCCCGGCGGGACGCCGTGCAGATGCGCCTGGCGATGGCAGACGCCACCGCCGCGCTGCTGGCACCATCGCTCGTGGCGCGGATCGAACAGTCAGAGGCGCTGATGAACCTGCGCCTGCTTCCGCTGACCACACGCGACCCGCGGCGCCTGGTGGAAGGGGGCGACGCCGACCTGGCAGTGGGTTTCTTCCCCGGCCTGGTCACCAGTCTCGTCGCCCAGGGCCAGGACAGCCACTTGCGCCATGCCCGCCTCTTTGACACACGCTACGTCTGTGTCATGCGACAGGGCCACCCATTGGCTGAGCGCGCGCTCACATTGGACGACTACGCCGAGGCGCATCACCTGCTGGTGAGCTTCTCGGGCCGCCCGCACGGCTACGTGGACGAAGCCCTGGCAGCGATGGGCCGACAGCGCCGCATCGTGCTCACGGTGAACCAGTTCTTCACGGCAGGCCGTGTGGTGGCGCAGTCCGACTTGCTGACGGTGCTGCCTGAAGGCTTCGTGGAAGCCACGGGCAACGGCAACGACCTGGTGACGCGCGAACTGCCGCTGACGCTGGACCCGGTGCATGTGGAGATGGTCTGGCACCTGCGGCAGGAAACCAACCCGGCCCACCGCTGGTTGCGCGACCAGATCTTGGCGACCGCCGCTGCTGCCGCTGCAACTGCCGGGGTCAACGCCTGACCGCTGCGCCGCGCAGCCGGCCGCTCAGATCACGCTGGCCATCGCCACTGCGGTGCGCTCGACGTTCCCGGTGTTCAGTCCCGACAGGCACAGCCGCCCGGAGCGCACCAGGTAAACGCCGAATTCGTCGCGCAACCGGTCCACCTGCGTGGCGCTGAGGCCGGTGTAGCTGAACATGCCGCGCTGACTCAGGAAATAGCCAAAGTCGCGCCCCGGCCGTTTGGCGCTGAGGACACCATGCAGGCTCTTGCGCATCGCCAGGATGCGCTCCCGCATGCCGGCCACGTCGGCTTCCCAGGACGTGCGCAGCGCGGGTTGTGTGAGCACGCGGCTGACGACGCCGGCGGCGTGCATGCCTGGGCTTGAATAGTTGCGGCGCACGGTGGCCTTCATCTGGCCCAGCACCAACTCGGCCTCGGCCGCGTCGGTGCAGACCACGCTGAGCGCGCCGGCACGCTCGCCGTACAGGCTCATGCTCTTGGAAAAAGAGTTGGTGACGAAGAAGCTCAACCCCGCCGACGCCAGCGCGCGCACGGCAAAGGCGTCTTCTTCGATGCCGTCGCCGTAACCCTGGTAGGCCAGGTCCAGGTAGGGCAGCAGTTCGCGATGCTGCAGCACGGGAATCAGCTGTGCCCACTGGTCGTGCGTCAGGTCCACGCCCGTGGGGTTGTGGCAGCAGGCGTGCAGCAGCACCACGCTGCGCGCCGGCAGGGTCTGCAGCGTGGCCAGCATGTCGCTGAACTTCAGGCCACCCGTATGGTCGTCAAAGTACGGATAGGTGTGGACGGTGATGCCGGCGGCTTCGAACATCGCCCGGTGGTTGTCCCAGCTCGGGTCGCTGAGCCACAGTGCGCTGCCTGGCAGCCAGCGGCTGATGAAATCCGCGCCCACCCTCAGCCCGCCGCTGGAGCCCACGGTCTGCAGCGTCGCGATGCGGCCGCTGCTGATGGCTTCGTGCGCGGCGCCAAACAGCAGCTGTTGAACCGCGCTGCGCATCGCGCCCGAGCCTTCGATGGGCAGGTAGGGCTTGGAGCCGCCTTCCGCCAGCATCTGCGCTTCAGCCTGGTGCACGCAGTCCAGCACCGGAATCCGGCCGGCGTCGTCGAAGTAGATGCCGATCGACAGGTTGATCTTGTCGCGCCGCGGGTCTTTCTGGAAGGCGTCGTTCAGGCTCAGGATCGGGTCGCCCGCGTAGGGGTCGAGGTGGCCGAAGAAGCTCATGCTGCCAGCGCCTTTTCAATGTCCTTGCGCAGGCTCTCGGGCGTGTCGGTGGGTGCATAACGCTTGAGCACAGTGCCGTCGCGGCCCACCAGAAACTTGGTGAAGTTCCACTTCACGCCTTCGCTGCCCAGGAGTCCCGGTGCCTGCGCCTTCAGCCACAGCCACAGCGGGTGAGCCTGCGCGCCGTTGACCTGCACCTTGCCCATCATCGGGAAGCTGACGCCGTAGTTGAGCTGGCAGAAAGAGGCGATCTGCTCATTGGCGGCCGGGTCCTGGCCGCCAAACTCATTGCTGGGGAAGCCGATCACCACCAGGCCCTGGTCGCGGTAGTCAGCCCAGAGCTTTTCCAGCCCTTCAAACTGCGGCGTGAAGCCGCAGGCGCTGGCGGTGTTGACGATCAGCATCACCTTGCCACGCTGGGTGGACAGGTGGGCCGGCTTGCCGGTGATCGACAGGGCCTCGAAGTCATAGATGCTGGTGGCTGCCATAGGGCCTCCGGTCTGGCGGGGCCTGAATGGTAGCGGGGTGGCTGACCGCATTAGGCGTTGACAGCACCTGGCGTCAAACGCACCATCGGCGCCCCATGCCCAGCCTTCACCGCGTTTCCCTTCTCGGATTTGACGACGCCGAGCGCGAGACCATCAGCCACTGCCTGCACACGACGGCTGCGCGCACGCCGCGTTACGCGCTGGCGACCTTCCTCGACGACTGCGATCTCATCGTGGCCGATGCCAGCCACCCGCCATCGGTGCAGCTGGTGATGGCCACCGAGCGACTTCCCGCCACGCTCTTTGTCGGCACCGCCGCGCCAACCGGCGCCGTGGCCTGCATCTCCCGGCCCATCGACATCCAGCACCTGCTGCGCGAACTGGATTTCCTGGTGGGGTTGCCCAAGGGTTTGTCGGCCGCGCGGTTGCAAGCCGTGGGCGCTTCGCGCTGGAAGGGCGAAACGGACCGGCGGCGCCAGGGCGTGCCGGCCCCCAGTGCGCCTGTGGTGCTTCACCAGCCAGCCCCGACGGCTTTGCTGGTGGACGACAGCGAAGTCGCGCTGCGCTTCCTGGAAACGCGCCTGCAGCGCTGGGGCCTGGTGATGGACCGTGCGCTGAGCAGCGGCCGTGCCATTGAAATGCTGGCCCAGCGCAACTACGACTTCGTCTTTCTCGACCTTGAACTCGGCACCCGCAGCCAGCTCGACGGGCTGGCGCTGTGCCACCACATCAAGCGCCACCAGGACGTGGTGTCGGCGCTGACATCGGCGGTCTTCATCGTCTCGGCCCACCACACCGAAATGGACCGCGTGCGCGGCACGCTCGCCGGTTGTGACGGCTATCTGGGCAAGCCCGTGAATGATGCCGAATTGCACCGGCTGATGCTGAGTCACGGGCTCAAGCTGCATCCGCAGGCCGACCAGCCTGCGCCGCTTTCCCGAGAGCAGGGCTGAACCCTCAGCCGCGCGCCGACAGCAACGTGGCGCTGACAATCAGCGCCCCGCCCAGCAGCAGTTGCGCCGTCAGCACACCAGCGCCCAACAGCACGGCAGAGCCGGATGCAAACAGCACCTCGGTGATCATCACCACTGCCGTCACATTGGCCGGCAAGCGGCCGGCGCCGTACTGCAGCGCCATGTTGCCGACCAGAAAGGCCGCACCCATGGCCAGCGCGCCGGCAATCCACGCCGCGGCGGGGGCTGGCGGCAGTGGCACCGTGCCTTGTGCCGACAGCACCGTGGCCAGCACGCCCGCTACCACTGCGCCGCCCAGGAACATCGCCAGCGCGCGCGCGGCTTCGGGCTGGTGGGCTTCACGCTTGAGCATCACGTTGTTGAGCGCAAAACTGAAGCCGCCCAGCACGGCAAGCCACTCAGCCAGGGTGCGCGGCACCGGCAGGCCGCCTTGCTCGGGCCACAGCACGACTGCCGCGCCGATCAGCGCCATCGCCACGCGCAGCAGCGCGGCGCGGGTGATGGCTTCGTGCAGCAGCAACCGGGCCAGCAGCACCGCCCAAAGTGGCATGAGGTAAAAAAGAAGCACCACACGCACCACGTCGCCCACCGTCACCGCCCAGTTGAACGTGGCGTTGGTGGTGCCGGCGGCCAGCACCAGCAGCCACAGCGTGCGCGTGCGCGCCAGTTCCAGCCAGGCGCCGGGCCGCCACCAGGTGATGGCCACCACCGCCACCGTGTAGATCAGCGCCGTGGCCCACAGCGGGTGCAGACCCAAGTCCTGCAGTTGCCGGAAGGGCCACCACGACACGCCCCAGGTGAAGGCGTTGAGCGTCAACGCCAAAGCGGGCAACAACGTGGCGTGGGGCGCGCCCGCGGTCTGCGCTGAAACTACCGCCATCGCGGGCTCAAGGGTGGTCGCTGCGCGCGATGGCCAGCAGCCGCTCCACCTCTTCGCGGTGCACCACCGTGTTGCGCTTGTGCCAGCGGCGGATGAGCTCCATCGTGCCGGCCACCACCAGGCCGAAGATGGTGATGGCGCCAAAGGCCGACAGGCCGAACTTCGTCATGCCGGCGTAGAAGGCGCCCAGACCCAGGATGCAGGCCTGTTCGTTGAAGTTCTGCACCGCGATCGACCGCCCCGCACCCATCAGGTTGTGGCCGCGGTGCTGCAGGAGGGCGTTCATCGGCACGATCAGGAAGCCGCAGATGCCACCCAGCAGCACCAGGAACGGTGCGGCCACCCAGACGTTGGTGACGAGGTTCAGGCCCATCATCAGGAAGCCGACGACGATGGCCACCGGGATGACGCTGGTGGCGCGGTCCAGCCGCATCGTCATCGACGCCGAGACGGCGCCAAACACCGACCCGATGATGACCACGCCGGCCAGGCTCGACGCCTGCGTCGTGCCGTAGCCCAACGCGGCGGCGGCCCAGGCAAAGACGATCAAACGCAGGTTGCCGAAGATGCCCCAGAGCAGCGTGGTCGTGGCCAAAGAAATCTGGCCCAGCTTGTCGGCCCAGAGCCGGGCGTTGCAGTGCGAGAAGTCGCGCACCAACAAGCCGATGCGTCGCTCCATCGGCTGCAGCGGGGCGGTCGTGCGCGGGATGAAGAGGTTGAAGATCGCGGCGATGACGTACAGGAAGACGATCGCCGAGATGGCCGCTTCGGGTGCGGTGTCGATCGAAGTGTCGAAGAGCGGCAGGTCCAAGCCCAGCAGCATGCCCGACATGCGCGGCCCCACGAGCTGGCCGCCGAGCAGGATGCCGAGCACGATCGACCCCACCGTCAGCCCCTCGATCCAGCCGTTGCCCTTGACCAGCAGCGACGCCGGCAACAGTTCCGTCAGGATGCCGTACTTGGCCGGCGAGTAGGCCGCAGCGCCAAGGCCCACCACCGCATAGGCCAACAAGGGGTGGCCGCCAAACAGCATCATCAGGCAGCCGATGACCTTGATGGTGTTGGAGATGAACATCACGCGGCCCTTCGGCAGCGCGTCTGCGAAGGCGCCGACAAAGGGCGCCAGCACAACGTAGAACAGCGCAAACATCGGCGCCAGTGCGGGCGTCTGCCAGGCCGGCGCGCTGCTCAAACGCAAGAGCTCCACCGCCGCCACCAACAACGCGTTGTCGGCCAGCGAGCTGAAGAACTGCGCCGACATGATGGTCGAGAAACCTTTTTTCATCGTGTCGCGCGCTGCGCCGCATCGGTCCTGTTGGCCGCTGCTGGTGTCTCCGTGTCGTGGGCGGGCGGGTTATAGCATGGGCCCCTGGTGGCAAGACCCACCGCAGATGCAGGAGTGCACGCCATGCCGCGCCCGATTGAAGCCCTGATCCACACTGCCGCGTTGGCGCACAACCTGGCGCGTGCGCGCAGGTCCGCCAACGGCGCGCGCGTGTGGGCAGTGGTGAAGGCCAATGCCTACGGCCACGGCGTCGAGCGCGCTTTTGAAGGCTTGCGCGGGGCCGACGGCTTTGCGTTGCTCGACCTGAGCGAAGCGACCGCCCTGCGCGATCTGGGATGGCGCGGCCCGATCCTGCTGCTGGAAGGCTGCTTCGAGTCGCGCGACCTGGAGCTGTGTTCGCGCCTGGGTCTGTGGCACGTGGTGCACTGCAGTGAGCAGATCGACTGGCTGGCGGCGCACAAGACGCAGACACCGCACCGGGTCTTCCTGAAGATGAACAGCGGCATGAACCGACTGGGCTTCAGGCCCGAGTCGTTCCGCAGCGCCTATGCGCGCCTGGAAGCGCTGCCGCAGGTGGACGAGATTTCTCTGATGACGCACTTTTCGGACGCCGACGGCGAAAGAGGCGTTGCGCAGCAACTGGCGCTGTTCGAGTCCACCACCCAAGACCTGGCCGGCGAGCGCAGCTTGAGCAACAGCGCCGCCATCCTGCGCCACGGCCTGAAGAACGACTGGGTGCGCGCCGGCATCTTGAGCTACGGCAGCGCGCCCGACTACCCGGCACACGACGCCCTGCACTGGGGCCTGCAGCCGGCGATGACGCTGCGCTCCCGGCTCATCGCCACGCAGAGCCTGCAGCCGGGTGACACGGTGGGCTACGGCAGCAGCTTCACGGCTGCCGCGCCCATGCGCATCGGCATCGTCGCCTGCGGTTATGCCGATGGCTACCCGCGCCATGCGGGCAGCGGCACGCCGGTGCTTGTCAATGGCATTCGTTGCGCGACAGTGGGGCGGGTGTCGATGGACATGCTGGCGGTGGATATCAGCGCACTGCCCGAAGCGGGCGCCGGCAGCGAGGTCACGCTGTGGGGCAACGGCCCGGGCGGCACGGTACTTTCGATCGACGAGGTGGCCCGTGCGGCCGCTACCATCGGTTATGAACTCATGAGCGCCGTCGCCCCGCGGGTGCCGGTGCAGGTGAGTGATACCTGAACATCACCCCCCGGAGCACCCCACCATGATGTCGATCGTCAGCACCATCATCCTCGGCCTCATCGTTGGCTTGCTGGCCCGAGCGCTCTTGCCGGGCGACCAGAAGCTGGGCTGGATCCTGACCTGCGTGCTGGGCGTGGCCGGTTCGGTCGGGGCCGGCCTCATTGGCCAGGCGATGGGCTGGTACCAGCCCGGGGAGCCTGCGGGTTGGATCGCGTCGGTGGTCACGGCCATCGTGCTGCTGTTTGTGGTCGGCAAGGTTCGCAGCAACAGCACATCAACCTGAAGACGCGACCTGAAGACCATCACCGTCGACCCGGCTGAGGTCGAGTTCACCGCCATCCGGGCCCAGGGCGCGGGGGGGCAGAACGTCAACAAGGTGTCGAGCGCGGCGCACTTGCGCTTCGACATTCATGCCTCTTCGTTGCCTGATGAAGTGAAGCAGCGCCTGCTGGCGCTGGCCGACCAGCGCATCACCGCCGAAGGCACGGTCGTCATCAAGGCGCAGACGCACCGCAGCTTGCCGCGGAACCAGTCCGACGCGCTGGCGCGGTTGCAGGCGCTGGTGGACGAAGTCACCGCGCCGGAGGTGCCGCGCCGGGCCACCAAGCCCACCCGCGCGTCCAAACGCCGGCGCCTGGAAGGCAAGGCACAGCGCGGCCAGACCAAGGCGGGACGGCAGCGCGTCAGCGAATGAATCGACTGAGGCGACCGAAGCGACTGAATCGACTGAGGCGACTGAAGCGCGCACTTCGCGACGGCAGCGGGCGTTCCGTCGCAGCCATGCAGCGCGACGCCGGGGCGGTGGGCACAGTGCAGGCATCCCACCACCTGGAGCCCACCGATGACACCGCGCCAATCCTTCGCCCTCACCCTCGCCCTCCCGTTCACGCTGACGCTCTTCGCCACGGCAGCCCCGGCCTTGGCCCAGACCTGCGTCACGGTGGAAGTGCACAACGTGCGCCCGCAGCAAGGCCAGATCATGCTGGCCGCGTTCACCGACGCCGAGACCTTCGGCAAGAAGGCGGTCGTCTCGCTTCGTGTGGCGGCAGGTGACGCCATCACGCCGGTGCAGCTGTGCGGCGTGGCCGGCGACATCGTTGCGCTGACGCTGTACCAGGACCTGGACGGCGACGGCAAGATGGGCCGCAACGTGCTGGGCATGCCCAGCGAACCCTGGGGCAGCTCTGGCACGCCGGGCAGCTTTGGCCCCAGCTGGGAGACGGCCAAGGTCGCGCTGAACAGTGGCATCAGCGGCATCAGCGGCATCAGCGGCAGCGCGATCATCGTGAAGCTGTCGCAATGAGCGCCGCCACCGTCAACCGCCGGCAGGCGCTGGCTGCCGGCGTTGCTGCCGCAGCCACGGCCGGCCTGGCCCAACCCGCGGCCGCCAAGCCCGCGTACGCCGCAGACTTTGCCGCCAACGTCGCGCATCAGCCGCTGCTGATGCCGTTCAAAGGCGTCACCGACGCCAGCGGCGACTGCCAGGCCGATGCGCTGGTCCGCGGCCAATGGCCTGCCGCGCTGCGCGGCCGCTTCTACCGCAACGGCCCGGCGCTCTTTGAACGCCAGGGCGAGCGTTACCACCACTGGTTTGATGGCGACGGCATGGTCCAGCAGTTCACGCTGGAAGATGGCCGCATCAGTCACCGCGGGCGCCTGGTGCGCACCGCCAAGCTGCAGGCCGAAAGGCAGGCCGGGCGCTTCCTGCGGTCGGCGCTGGGCACCGTGATCGAGCCCACCGACGGCAGCCCGCCCGCCAGCGGCCCCGACAGCTTCAACACCGCCAACACCAATGTGCTGGAACACGGCGGGCGCCTGCTGGCGCTGTGGGAAGGCGGCTCTGCCTACGCGCTGGACCCGCGCGACCTGTCCACCAAAGGCCCGGTGACCTGGCGCCAGGACCTGCAGCAAGTGCCTTTCTCGGCCCACCCCAAGGTGGACCCGAGTGGCCACCTGTGGAACATCGGCACCTCCGGCGCATCCATCGTCGCCTGGCACATCAACCCGCAGGGTGCGCTGGCGCAGGTGCAGGTGGGCAGCTCGCCGTACCCTGGCGGCATGGTGCATGACATGGCCGTCACCCCGCGCTACCTGGTCGTGCCGCTGCCGCCCGTGAGCCTGAACTTCGCCAGCACCGAGGCCGAAGGCCCGCGCCGCTTTGCGCTCAAGGCCGGTGAACCGCTGCGGGTGCTGGTGATGGACAAGAACGACATCACCAAGCGCCGCGTGTTCGAGCTGCCGCCGCAGATGGTGTTTCACGTTGGCAATGCGCACGAGACTGCTGAAGGGCAGATCGTTCTCAGCTTCATCGGCACGCCCGACGCCCGGTTCCTGGACCAAGGTGCGGTGGCGCTGATGTCGGCCAAGCCCTCGCCCGCAGGTCGTGTCAGCACGCAGATCGCCCGGCTGGACATGAAGACCGGCCGTGCCGACGTGCAGGCCATCGACGGCGAAGTCGAGTTCCCCCGCATCGACCCACGCCGCATCGGCCTGAGCGCGCGCTGGCTGTTGACGGGCGCGTCGTGGCGCAGTTTTGCCAACCGCAAGAACGCGCTGCTGCACGGGCTGCAGTTGCTGGACACGCAGACCGGCCGCACGCAGCGCTACGACTACGGCGAACACATGGTGGTGGAAGAGCACATCCTGGTGCCCAAACCCGGCAAGAGCGGCGAGCTGGACGCCTGGCTCTTGGGCACCACCTTTGATGCGCGCCGCCAGGCGACGGTGCTGAACCTGCTGGACGCCGCGCGCATCGCCGACGGGCCGATCGCGCAGGCGGTGTTGCCGTACCTGCTGCCGCTGGGCTTTCACGGCAACTTCACAGCGGCGTAATCCAAGCTCGGGGTTGGGCGGGATTCACAATCCCGCCCATGGCGAAGACGAACTACACCTGCCGCGACTGTGGCGGCAGCAACCCCAAGTGGCTGGGCCAGTGCCCGCATTGCAAGGCCTGGAACACACTGGAAGAGACGGTGGCCGAGGCACCCGGCGCATCCGCCCGCAACACCCGCTTCCAGGCCCTGGCGCGCAGCCAACCGGTGGCCACGCTCAGCGAGATCGACGCCGCTGAAATCGCGCGCACCCCCACCGGGCAGGAAGAGCTGGACCGCGTGTTGGGCGGCGGCATCGTCGAAGGCGCGGTGGTGCTGATCGGTGGTGACCCCGGCATCGGCAAGAGCACGCTGCTCTTGCAGGCTGTCGATGCGCTGTCGTCGCAGATGAAGGTGCTGTACGTGACGGGCGAAGAGAGTGGCGCGCAGATCGCGCTGCGCTCGCGCCGGCTGGGTCTGTCCGGCAAGCGGGTGAGGGTGCTGGCCGAGATCCAGCTGGAAAAGATCATGCATGCCATCGAGGCCGAGTTTGCGGATGGAACCCCGGCCTTCTGCGTCATCGACTCGATCCAGACCGTCTATTCCGACCAGCTCACTTCCGCGCCCGGCTCGGTGGCGCAAGTGCGCGAATGTGCGGCGCAACTGACGCGCGTGGCCAAGATGCGCGGCTGCACCATCGTGCTCGTCGGCCATGTGACGAAAGAAGGCGCGCTCGCCGGCCCGCGCGTGCTGGAGCACATCGTCGACACCGTGCTGTACTTCGAAGGCGACACCCACAGCAGCTTTCGCCTGGTGCGCGCCATCAAGAACCGCTTCGGTGCCGTCAACGAGATCGGCGTCTTCGCGATGACCGAAAAGGGCCTGAAGGGCGTCAGCAACCCGAGTGCCATCTTTCTGTCCACGCACGGTGAGCCCGTGCCCGGCACCTGCGTGCTCGTCACGCTGGAGGGCACGCGGCCGATGCTGGTGGAGATCCAGGCCCTGGTGGACAGCGGTGGCCCCAGCCCGCGGCGCCTGAGCGTGGGCCTGGACCGCGACCGCCTGGCCATGTTGCTGGCCGTGCTGCATCGCCACGCCGGGGTGAGCTGCATGGACCAGGACGTGTTCGTGAATGCGGTGGGTGGTGTGCGCATCGGCGAGCCGGCGGCGGACCTGGCGGTGCTGCTGGCGATACAAGGCTCCTTGCGCGGCAAGGCACTGCCGCGAGGTTTTGTCGCGTTTGGTGAAGTGGGCCTCGCCGGTGAGGTGCGCCCCGCGCCGCGTGGCCAAGAGCGGCTGAAGGAGGCCGCCAAACTCGGCTTCAGTGTGGCCGTCGTGCCCAAGGCCAATGCGCCCAGAAAGCCCATCGAAGGCCTCACCATCCATGCGGTTGATCGCATCGAGCAGGCCATAGAGGTCGTGCGCGGGCTGTAGGCTGCGGCCCTTGTCATCCCGCTGACCCGGCCCCATGTTCAGAGCCGGCGTATTGCTCTTGAATTCACACTGAAAGGCTTGGTCATGTGGAAGCGTCTGGCGTTGTTGTGGGCGGTGGTGCGCGGTGACGCGCGCCTGCTGTGGCAGGCGCTCAAGCACCCGTTGTCGCCGGGCTGGCTCAAGCCCGCCGTGGCGCTGATGGTGCTCTACGTGGTGTCGCCGGTGGACCTGATCCCCGACGTGATCCCGTTCCTGGGTGTGATGGACGACGTGGTGCTGGTGCCGCTGGCCATCCGCTTCTTGCTCAAGCGCCTGCCGGCGCGGGTGCGCGCCGACATCCAGGGGCGGACCTTGAATGTTTGACCAGCGCTTAACCAGCGCTTGACCGCGCTTGACCGCGCGCTGGCGCCGACCAGGCCGTCTCCACCGGCCCAGCCATTGAAGTCTGCAGAGATGCCATCGGCGATCTCGTTGATGCTGTGCGGCCAGCCGGAATCGAACGCAGGACAGTCGAGGCCTGGACGTAGGCCGGCCCCTGCAGCAGCGGCTCAGCCCCGGCGCTCGCGCCAGATCTCCGTCAACCCGTACACCAGCCGCCGCCACTCATTGCCCAGGCGGTAGGCATAGGTCGGCAGGCGTTTTGTCCAGTGGAACTTGCGGGTCACCCCGGGTGGAGACACGATGGTGGACGCGATCTCTTCGTCATGCCTGCAGGGCGTGGGCGTGACCAGGCGGAACTTGAAGCCGAAGCGCCAGCCCTGGTCAAAGACGTGGTCATATGGCAGGCTCATCGGCAGCAGGCCCAGCGCATACAGCTGCGCCGCGCGGCGGTTCAGGATGTAGGCGCTGGATCCCGTGCAACGGCTCAGCATCACCGCCAGCTGGTGGCCAGCGGCCACTTCGGCGTAGGCCATGGGCGTGCCCGAGTGCACGGCAGACAGCTTGGCCACATCCCAGCGGCCGGCCTGGTTCATCAGGCCCTGCAGCACCGCCGGCAGGCTGTCGTGCAGCAGCACATCGTCTTCCAGGATCAGCGCGAAGTCGGCGCTGCTGGCCAGGAAGGCGTGCATCGCCTGCACATGCGACAGGTAACATCCCAGCTCGCCCAGCACCGGTGTCATGCCGTGTTTGCGGCAGTAGGCGGCTTCGTCGAGCGAGGCGGTTTGTTCAGGGGTCAGGCCCTGGGCGTCCACGGCAGCCAGCCGCGTGAACGGCAGCTTCAGGCGCTGCAGCTGCTGTGCCGTGCGAGCCAATCTTTCAGGTGCCCGGTCGAGGTTGATCACCCATGTCTGCAAGCGGTTCATCGATGCGATTTTGCGGCATGCCCCGGGGGCTGCCTTGAACGCCGCCATGGGTTGGGCGCTCGCGGCCGCCGCGCTGGTTGCGGGCTATGTCGGGTACGGCTGGCCCGGTGTGCTGCTGGCTTTCACAGTCATTGTGTTCTGGCTGCTGATGCAGTTCAGCCGCGCCGTGCGCACGATGAAGAGGGCCGCGGAGCGACCGATAGGCGCCGTGGACAGTGCGGTCATGATGCATTCGAAGCTGCACACGGGCATGCGCCTGGCCGACATCCTGGGGCTGTCGGGCAGCCTCGGCCGCAAGATCGGTGATGCGGCCCAGGCTGAAACCTTCGCCTGGTGCGACAGCGGTGGGGACGAGGTGGTGGTGGAACTGAAGGGCGGCCTGCTGACCGCCTGGCGACTTCAGCGCAGCGAGTCGCCGGGCTGAAGGCGGCGCAGCGATGCGCCGGCCGGGTTCAGACGCGGCGGCGCAGCGCCAGCCCCGACACCGCCAGCAGACCCGCCAGCAGCATGGCGCTGGTGCTGGCCTCGGGCACCGCCGACACATACAGCGCGGCGTGCGACAGCGCCAACGGGTTGCCCTGAACGGTGGTGGCCACGCCTTCGGTGCTGTCGAAAGTCAGCGATGACAGGGCCGTGGTGGCCTGGAAGCGGTAGTAGCTGAACTGGTTGCCGGCCACGAGGCCGATGACGAAGTCGCCACTGATGGGAGTGTCGAAGACAAGCGCGCCGCTGAAGGCAAGCTGCGGGTTGGAACTGAACGGGCCGTTGCCCGTGTCGTTGCTCTTGCCGGCAAAGACCCAATTGCCGCCCCAGGCCGTGGCCAGCGCGACGTTTTCGGCCGGGTTGCCTGTCAGGCTGCCGACAAAGGCACCGCGGCAGTCGGCTGCGGCCAGCGTAACGAAGCCGGTGTCGATGCAGTTTTCCGCCAGCGCAGGCAGCGCCACGGCGGCGGCAGCCCAGGCAACAAGAGCGGTGCGGAGGTGCCTCATCGGATTCCCTATATGCAGATGGCTTGAGGCCTGGTGACAACAAGGGCCCATCACCCATTTGAACAGACTGCGCGCGCCGGCACGATTGAACCCCCGCGTGTCGGGGGGACCGGCAGCGCGGTCGTAAACTCTTGCGCCTGACCCCAAACCCCAATTTCGCACTGGAATTCCCATGTCGATGTCCGACCGTGACGGCAAGATCTGGATGGACGGCCAACTGGTCGAATGGCGCGACGCCAAGATCCACGTCCTGAGCCACACCCTGCACTACGGCTGCGGCGCTTTCGAAGGCGTGCGCGCCTACAAGACGCCCAAAGGCACGGCGATCTTCCGCCTGCAGGAACACACCGAGCGGCTCTTCAACAGCGCCAAGATCCTGCGCATGAAGATTCCCTTCACGCACGAGCAGGTGGCGGCGGCGCAGTGCCAGGTGGTGCGTGAAAACAAGCTGGAAAGCTGCTACCTGCGTCCGTTGACGTGGATCGGCGACCAGAAGCTGGGCGTCAGCCCGCGTGGCAACACCATTCACCTGATGGTGGCGGCCTGGGCCTGGGGCGCTTACCTGGGTGAAGAAGGCCTGAAACGCGGCATCCGCGTCAAGACCAGCAGCTACACGCGCCACCACGTCAACATCACCATGACGCAGGCCAAGGCGGTCAGCAACTACACCAACAGCATCCTGGCCAACATGGAAGCCACCGATGAAGGCTATGACGAAGCCCTGCTGCTGGACCCGAGCGGCTTTGTCAGCGAAGGCGCGGGCGAGAACATCTTCGTCATCAAGAAGGGCGTGGTCTATACGCCCGACCTGTCGGCCGGGGCGCTCAACGGCATCACGCGCGACACCATCTTCAACATCTGCCAGGACCTGGGACTCAAGCTCGTGGAAAAGCGCATCACGCGCGACGAGGTCTATATCTGCGACGAGGCCTTCTTCACCGGCACGGCGGCCGAGGTGACGCCGATCCGCGAGCTGGACCGCATCGAACTGGGTGCCGGCAGTCGTGGCCCCATCACCGAAAAAATACAGAGCGCCTTCTTCGACATCGTGAATGGCCGCAACCCCAAGTACGCCGAGTGGCTGACCCTGGTCTGAACCTTCGATGAGCACCGAAGCCAAACCCGCACTCCCAGCTGCACCCGCTGCCGTCGAGCTCGCTGCCACCGACCTGGTGGGGCCCGGCGTGACCTTCTGCCCCAACCCGGCGATGCCGCTTTGGAGCAACCACCCCAAGGTCTTCATCGACGTGCTGACCAGCGGCCAGGGACGTTGCCCCTATTGCGGCACCGTCTATCGCCTGAGGGCAGGCGAAAAGGTGCACAGCGGGGCGCACTGAAGAGTCCTGATCAATCGCCCACGAAGACCAGCGCACCAGCTGGCCTAGGGCGAATCGGGCCGGGGCTTGGCGCAAGGTCGTCAAGGCACAGAAGCCCGATGCCATCACCGTGGCTGAAACCTGGTTTGACGCCAGCAAGTACTTCCTGGGCGACATGTTCGACATCACCATGAACTGCATCTTCCGCAACACCGTGCAGGACTGCGCGGCCGATGGCAAGGCGGGTGTGCTGCACCGGCAGAGTGAGCTGATGCGCGAAGCCCACCCGCCGCAGGCCTACGACGCGCTGATGAACCTGCTGTCCTCGCACGACCAGGCGCGTGCGCTGCAGGTCTTTGGCTGGCACGACGACACGCGCGATGCGGCCGTCATCGCCCTGGCCAAGCAGCGGCTGCGGCTTGCGGTGCTGTTCCAGATGATCTTCCTCGGCTCGCCCAGCGTGTACGACGGCGATGAGGTCGGCGTCACCGGTGGCGACGACCCCTACAACCGCGCGACCTACCCCTGGGCCGACCCCGACGCGCCGCTCTTCGTGGACGACCAAATGGTGGTGCTGGCGCGGCGTCCGGGCAACACCTCGGCCCTCACCGCCAGCAACAACGCGGCCACACCGCAGACGGTGACGCTGGCTCTGCGAGATCTGCCCGCGGGATTCCCGCTGGATGACCTGCGCGATGACCTGCGCGATGTGCTGGGTGACGTGCAGGGGGGGTGGGCCGATCTCGGCCAGTGCGCAAGGGCTGCGCTTCGAGGTGCCCGCGCTCTATGGGCGGGTGCTGGTCAGCGGTCCGTAGTGCAGAGAGCGCGTGCCCGCCCGGGGGGACGTGACCGCCCGGAGGGCGGAGTCCTGGTCGCTCCAATGTTGCCCTGAGCCAATGCCCTGCGCCTTGACGGCGTCTCTTTGTAAAGCGGACCAACGAAACGCTTGAGTCAGTTCAGCCGATGGTGTGGAAAAAAGCCATCACCCCGCCCAGCAGCGCCACTGCCACCGGCAGCGCACACAGCAGGGTGTTGTTGAGCATCTGCGCGCGCGGCTTCGCGCTGGTGCCCAGCGTGCTGTCTTCAAACAGGTCCTCAGCGAAAGCTTCGCTGCGCCAGATGTCCTGGGGTGCCATGCTGTTCATGATTTCCGGCCTTGGTAGGTGACTTCACGGTGTTTCGGTATGGGCTGTACTGTGCGCATCCGAGGTATCGCCAGGGTTTCCACGGGCGGTCTGTCGTGTTTGTTTTGTTCTCCTGGCGCACCGAGTGGCGCAACATTTGCAACGGGGCGCCGCAAATGCTGATTCACGCCCGATACCGGCGCATCCCACCATTGGGGGATGAACGCCGCACCCGTCCCCGGTTCTCTCGCAGCGCTGGGCCTGAGCTTCATGGTCCCGCAAATATCCGGCACCGCGGAAACCCGTCGCTATGATCCGCCCGAACCTGCCGATGCTGCCCCACCCATGGCCCTAGCGCCCACCCCGCCGACGTTGCTGGTTGTCGATGACGAACCCGAATTGCGCGGCCTGCTGGCCGAATACTTCGGCCGCCATGGCTTTGCCGTCAGTACATCGGAAGATGCCGCGCAGGCACGTGAACGCATCGCTGTCGCGCGGCCCGACATGGCGGTGCTGGACATCAACATGCCGGGCGAAAACGGCCTGTCGCTGGCGCGCTGGCTGCGCGAAGCGCATCCAGGGGTGGCCATCGTCATGCTGACCACCGCGGGTGAATCGGTGGACCGCATCGTCGGCCTCGAACTGGGCGCCGACGACTACATCAGCAAACCCTATGAGCTGCGGGAACTGCTGGCCCGGGTTCGCGCCGTGCTGCGGCGTTCGCAGCGGTTGCCGGGGGCAGCAGCAGCGGCGGTAGCGCCCGCTGCGGCGATCAGCGCCGCGCGCCAGATCCCTTTCGGTGACCGCCTGCTCGACCTCGACCAGCGCAAGCTCTACGCCAGCGATGGCGCAGAGATCGAGATCACCGCCGCCGAATTCGACCTGCTGGCCCTTTTTGCGCGCCACCCCAACCGGCCGCTCAACCGCGACCAGATCATGGAGCAGGCGCACAACCGCGGCTGGGACGTGTTTGACCGCTCCATCGACCTGCGCGTGATGCGCCTGCGCCGCAAGATTGAACGCAACCCCGACAAGCCCGAGGTGCTGAAGACGGTGCGCAATGTGGGCTACGTGTACGTTCCTCCTGCGGGCTGAACGCTTGAAGACATGACCGACATCGCCCCCGCCGGCGCAGCCACGCTGCGGTCGGCGCGCAGACTGGTGTGGTGGCTGCTGGTGCCGGTGATGGCCCTGTTGGCCGTGCTGACGCTGGTGCAATACCAGCAGCGCATGACAGACGCCGAACGCGAACTGATGCGGCGCGCCGAAGAACGTGCCCAAGAGCTGGCCGCCGTCGCACGCCCGGCGATGGACCACGTGCACGACCTGAGCCGCACGCTGCAGGCGCGCTGGAACGACCCGCCCGATGGTGGCAACGCCCTGGCGGCGGCGCTGGTGCCGCAGGCTGCAGCGCCTGCGCCTGCTGCTTCAGCGGGCACAACCACCTCTGCGGCGTCTTCAACCGCCACCCCCCGAGGCGCCATCGACGGCTGGTCGATGGACGGCGCGCCCGCGGCGTTGCGCGACCGCTTTGGCCAGGTGTGGTGGGCCGCCACCGATGGCACCGCGCCCGATGCGCTGTGGCTGCGCCGGGCCCAGCTCTTTGTCGAAGCCGCACGCGTGGTGCATGAACGGGCGCCGGGCTTTGAAGCCACCTGGTTCGTGGCGGGCGAAGTCAACGTCAGCTTCGGCTACCCCTGGGTGTCGACGCCGCACATGCTGGCCACCATGGGCCTGCCCAGCCTGCAGGCGCTGGACGCGCCGCGCCGGTCTGGCGTGGCGCGCGCCGAACAGGACCTGGCACGCGACCCCAAGGACATCAGCTTCTGGGGCCCACCTTATGTCAGCCAGCTCAACGGCGAACTGGTGCAGTCGCACGGGGCCATGGTGGTGGTCAACGGCCAATACAAAGGCGAAGTCAGTCTCGACTTCAGGCTCGATGCGCTGCAGCGCATCGCCCAGGCTTGGCAGCCCAAGGGCGCGCGCGTGTGGGTGGCTGACCGCACGCTCAACGTGCTGGCCGACGCCACCCAGCCTCTCAAACCGCCACCCGGCAGCGGCCAGGCCGACACGCGCGTGAAAGTGCCACTGGCCAGCCGCTTGCCGCTGCAGCTGGCAGATGCTGAACTGGCCGCGCTGCCCACCGCGCGCGACACCCTGCACCGCGGCAATGGTTGGGTGTTGGCGGCCGCCGGGCGCGAGGGCTCGCCCTGGGTCTATGTGCAGGCCGTGCCCGAAGCAGCGCTGCGGGCCGTCGTGCTGCCGACGCTCTTGCCCAATGCGCTGCTGGGGCTCGCGCTGCTGGCGGTGTTCGTTGCCAGTCAATGGCTCTTTGCGCGCTGGTTTGTGACGCCGGCGCTGGCCGTGCTGGGCTACCTGCGGCAGCTCTCCACCGACCCGAACGCGCGCGCGCCGCAACTGGGCCCGCGCTGGTTGGGCTGGGTCGATGCGGTCACCGAAACCTTCCAGGTCCAGCGCCTGCTGCAGCGCCGTGAACGCGCGCACGAGACCTTCAAGTCAGCCATGGTGGACCACGCGCCCACGGCCATCGTCACCACCAGCGGCCAGGGCCGCATCGTCGATTTCAACCCCGCCGCCGAGGGCATGTTCGGCGTCAGCCGGGCTTTGGCGATGGGGCATGAACTGGCCGAAGTCATCCTGCCCGAAAGCCACCGCGGTGACCTCAAACGCCTGGCCAGCGCCGGTGACCCGGTGAAGAACGCGGCCTGGGAGACTGTCGGCCGCCACGCCAGCGGGCGCGAATTCCCGATCCAGCTGATGGCTTTTCAGGTGCAAATCGACGGTGAGCCTTTCGACACCGCCTTCATCACCGACCTGTCCGCGCAGCATGAATCCGCGATGCAGATCGACCGCCAGCGCGAAGCCCTGCGCCAGAGCGAAAAACTCAGCGCCATGGGCACGCTGCTGGCGGGTGTGGCGCACGAGCTGAACAACCCGCTGGCCATCGTCATGGGCCGCGCCAGCCTGCTGGAAGAAAAGGCCGAAGGCAGCGTGCTCGAAGCCGATGCGCGGCGCATTCGCGAAGCCGCTGAACGCTGTGGCCGCATCGTGCGCACCTTCCTCAACATGGCGCGCCAGAGGCCGCCTTCGCGCAGCGCGGTGCAACTGGGTGACATCGTGCGCGCGGCCACCGACATGCTGGGCTACACGCTGCGCAGCCACGGCATCCAGGTGGACCTGCACCTGGCCGACAACATGCCCGAAGTGCAGGCCGACCCCGACCAGTTGGGCCAGGTCGTGCTCAACCTCATGGTCAACGCGCAGCAGGCGATGGAAGGCGTGGACGGCCCGCGGGTGCTGGCCATTGAAACCGGCGTCGAAGCGCCGCGGGCTGGCCGCGAACCGCGGGTCTGGCTGCGGGTGGCCGACAGTGGCAACGGCGTGACGCCCGCGGTGCGTGAACGTCTCTTCGAGCCCTTCTTCACCACCAAGGCGGCGGGTTTCGGCACGGGCCTTGGCCTGTCGGTGTCGCGCTCCATCGTGCGTGAACACGGCGGTGAGCTGATGCTTGAAGCGAGTGAATCTCGTCCGCGCGGCACGTCCTTTCGCATCAGCCTGCCCATCAGCGGCGAAGCCAGCGCAGCCTCGGCGCCATTGCCACTGGACACCGGCAGTGGCGATCTGCACTTCCGCGTGCTGGTGGTGGACGATGAGGCAGAAATCGCCGACCTGATGCGCGCGGTGCTGGAAAGCGCGGGCTTCGATGTGGCCACTGCCGAGTCCGGCGCGGTAGCGCTGGAACTGCTGGGCGAAGCGCGCTTTGACGCCATCGTCAGCGACGTGCGCATGCCCGACATCGACGGCGCTGCGCTGTGGCGCGCCGTGTGCGAGCGCCAGCCCCACCTGGCGCGCCGCATGCTCTTCGTCACCGGCGACACGCTGTCGCAGCAGGCGCGGCTGGTGCTGGAAGAGTCGGGCTGCCCAAGCCTGGACAAACCCTTCAGCAAGGCGGACTTGCTGGCGGCGGTGCGGGCGGCGGTGGAACGCTGAACGCCGCAGCATCGCTGCCCACCGCCGCCAGTGACGGCATCAGAAGCTGTGCCGCAGGCGCAGATCAAAGCCGGTGGAACTGGACCCCGCAGCCGCGACACCATGCCGCTCACCAGCCACGGCGCGCCAAAGGACGGGTAGTCCATCGGGATCGCGGCCTTGATGTTGCCTGTGTTCAGCTCGTCCAGCCTGAACGGCGCCGCACCGGCACGCAGCACGACAAAGGCCTTGGGCGACTGCCCGCGGTATTCATCGGGGATGCCGATCACGCACACCTCGCGGACGGCAGGGTGCTGGTAGATGGCCTCTTCCAGGTTGCGCGGATAGACGTTGAAGCCGGCGCACAAGATCAAGTGCTTCCAGTCCCCAGGTCATGCCGTGCCCGGGGCACTTGAGGTGGCGCACATTGCCGCCTTCGGTGCGCAGGATGGTGCACGGTTTCGACCTCGCGGTCGTGCCAGGCCTTGCTGCAGTAGCGGTCGAGCGAGACATCGTCGCGGCCCATGTCGCGCGGGGACTCGACCTGCAGGATGGCGGGCGGCGGGCGTCCTGGTTCAGACGTCTTGTTGGAAGGCGCGAGCGTATTGCTGTCAGGTGCAGTATGAAAGTCTCATTGGTGACGCAAGGCACCAGGGCTTCACTGATTTCATCAGCAGGCCGTGGGCAGAAGCTGCCCGCCGAGCAGCTGCAAGTGAAGTGCGGTTGTGCGCCAGGCTGCGCTTCACCGGTGGCCGTCGCCGCCGATGCGGAGCGAAAGCAATGGAAAACGAAATCCTTGATGGCGGCCCTGTTGGCCGCCGCTGCAGGTGTGTGCCACGGTGCCATGGGGTTGCTGCAGTTGCCCGCCACGGAGCAGGACGGCCCGGTCACGCTGTGTTACCCGGCCGCGGGCAGCGAACAAGCTGTGCAGCGTGGCCCTTTCAGCTTGAACGTCGTGGACCGTGGTGTGCCGCTGCCCGGCAACGGGCGGCTGGTGGTCATCTCGCACGGCTCCGGCGCCGCGCCCTGGGTGCGGGCCGACCTGGCGCGCAGCTTGGTGGCCGCCGGCTTCGTGGTGGCCATGCCCGAACACCGCGGCGACAACGTCCGTGACGCCGGCAGCCCCGGCCCCGAAAGCTGGGCGCAACGGCCGGCCGAGGTGTCGCGCGCCATCGACGCCGTGGCCCGCGACGCGCGCTTCGCGCCGCTGCTGCAGTTGGACCGTGTGGGCGTCCATGGCATGTCGGCCGGCGGCCACACCGCCCTGACGATGGCCGGCGGGCGCTGGTCGCCCGGCCTCTTCAAGCGCCATTGCGAAGACCACCTGGCGGCCGACTTCCAGTCTTGCGTCGGGCTCTTCACGCGCCTGACCGGTGGCGCCCTCGACGGCCTGAAGCTGTGGCTGGCGCGCGCCGTCATCGGCCTGCGTTTCGACGACGACACCTGGCAGCAGCACCAGGATCCGAGGGTGCCCGCAGTGGTGGCTGGCGTGCCGTTTTCTGCCGACTTCGACATGGCAAGCCTGGCGCAGCCGCGGGTGCCACTGGGCTTGGTGCTGGCGCAACAGGACCGTTGGCTCATCCCACGCTTTCATGGCGACCGCGTGCGCGCCGTCTGCAAGCCTTGCGAACTGATCGCCGACCTGCCGACCGCCGGCCACGGCGCCTTGTTGTCGCCACCACCCCCGGCGCTGTCAGGTCTGGTGGGCGAGCTCTTAAACGACCCGCCGGGCTTCGACCGTGGGCAGATGGCGGCGGTGCACGATCAGATCGCCGCCTTCTTCGGCCGCCATCTGCCACCTGCGGAAAGACCCCAGAGCAAAGTGCCCACAGGGGTGTCGCCCAAGAACACAGCAGGCGCGCTGGCCAGCATCAATCCGAGCGTGGCGCCGGCCACCACGTGCTGAAGCAGCGGTTGGCGCGCGTGCGCGCGGCTACGATGCGCGTCCCGCGCCGCCAACGTCTGTTTGAAAGAGCCTCACCATGAGCACCAGAACCGTTGAGTTCTTCTTCGACTTCGGCAGCCCCACCACCTACCTGGCGCACACGCAGCTGCCGCGGATTGCAGCCGAAACCGACGCGCAGCTGGTCTATCGGCCGATGCTGCTGGGCGGTGTCTTCAAGGCCACCGGCAATGCCAGCCCCGTGAGCGTGCCGGCCAAGGGCCGCTGGATGGGCGGCGACATCACGCGCTGGGCTGAGCGCTACGGCGTGCCCTTTGCCTTCAACCCGCACTTCCCCATCAACACGCTGACGCTGATGCGCGGCGCGGTGGCTGTGCAGCTGCACCATCCCGCGCTGTTCACGCGTTATGTGGACGCGGTCTTCAACGCCATGTGGGCCCAGCCGCGCGACATGGCGCAGCCGGCTGAAGTGGCCGCCATCCTGGCGCCCCTGGCCGCACACGGCCTGACGGCCGATGCCTTCATGGCGCTAATGGCCCACGCCGACGTCAAGGCTGGGCTCATCAAGAACACCGAAGAGGCCGTGGCCCGCGGTGTCTTCGGCGCGCCGACGTGTTTCGTCGGCCCCGCGATGTTCTTCGGCCAGGACCGGCTGGACTTTGTGCGTGAAGCGCTGAGGGCCGCCTGAACGCCTGAACTCCTAGACGGTGAACGGCGTCTGCACCAGGAAGGCCGCCGCCGGCCCCAACGCAAAGAGGTTGGGGCTCTGGCTGGCGGGCATGCTGGCGCGGATGCGGGCGTGGAAGCTTTTGTAGTTGCCGGCAAAGGCGCCGCGGTTCCAGACTTTTAGCAGCTTTTCGGTGAAGGCGCCATTGTGCTCACCGTCCAGGCTGGTCTGGTTGTCCATGCAACCGGAGATCAGCACGACGGACGGTTTGAAGGCGCCCACCAGCGCCGTCGCGGTCACTGCCGGGCCGGTGACGGCCACCTGGGCCAGCGCGGCGTCGGGGTCGGTCATCACTTTCTTGGCAGCGGCCGCCACGTCCGCCTGCAGCTTGTCGTACATCGCTTTGTGCCTGTCATAGACACGCACGCCCACGGCGTCGGGCATCAGCTTGGCGCGGAAGCCCGGTGGCGGGGGCAGCGGGGTGCGATCCCGTGTGACGCTGCCGCTGTGGCAACTGTCGGACAGCACCAGCACGCGCACGCCGGCGGCGAAGCGGCTGAGTTCGAAGTACAGCTCGTCGTCGATCAGCTGGCCGTCAAACAGGCACCAGGTTTCGTCCTTGCGGTCGGGCTCGTCGCGGTTGGTGTCGGGCACCTGGCCGCCGTGGCCTGAGTACGTCAGGAAAAAGAGGTCGTCTGCCTTCAACGCCTTGGCCGCACTGCGCATGTTCGACAGCAGCGCCGCGCGCGTGGCTTTCTTCGTCAACAGCACCGTGGCTTTCATGCCCTTTCCCCGCGCCAGGGCTGCCATGTCATTGGCGTCAAATTCACAGGCTGCCAGCGGGCCTTCCCAACCTTCATAGGCGGCGCCGCTGACGCTGTTCAGGCCCAGGTGCAAGGACAATGCCTTGGGCTTGGCGCGGGTGGTTGTGGCCATGGACATGCTCCTGTTGTTGCAGCTGAAAAGGGGCGCCGATCATGGCCGCAACCCTGCGGGCGCGGCAAGCCCTATCTTGTGAACTGCGGTCTGGCGCGCATCGTCTGTGCGCATCGCCTGTGCGCATCGCCTGTGGTGACGAGGCCTTAACATCGTTGCCCATGCCCCAATCCCCGCGCCGCCCCACCTTTAACGCCCGGGCTCACCTCGGACGGCGCTGAAGCCGTGTGCCTGGCAGCCATCGCCATCGGCCAGAGCGCACGTTTCCCGTGGGTGCTCGCGACCAATCGCGACGAGTTCTTCGACCGTGCGTCGGCACCCCTGGCGTGGTGGCAACCTGCAGCCGGCGGCCCTGCCGTGCTGAGCGGGCGCGACCTTTCGGCCGGTGGCACCTGGCTCGGTGTGAATGCACAAGGCCGGCTGGCGCTCGTGACCAATGTGCGTGAACCGGGGCGCGTGCTGCCGGGTGCGCCGTCGCGTGGCGACCTGGTGCTGCAGTGCCTGCAGTCCGACGCAGCAGACCTGGATGCGCTGCTGGCCGTGCCCCGCAACGGCTTCAACCTCTTCACCTCGGGCCTGTCGGGGCGCAGCGACGGTGTGTGGCTGAACAACCGGCCGCCGCAACAGCGGCGGCTGCAGGCGGGTGTGTTCGGACTTTCCAACGCAGCGCTCGACACGCCGTGGCCGAAGGTGCTGCGCTTGAAGCAGCGACTGGTGGCTGCCATGACGTCATCCGTAACTTCTGCCAAAACCTCTGCCAAAACGACTGCCGTGACGGCGGGCGACAACAGCGGCGGCCGAGAGGCGTTGATGCAGTCCCTGTTTGAAGCGCTGGCGGACGCCGAGCCTGCCGCCGACGCCGCACTGCCTGATACCGGCGTGCCGCTGCTGCGTGAACGCCAACTCTCCAGCGCCTTCATCCGCATCGAAGCCCCTGGCTCAGGCGTGTATGGCACACGCTGCTCCACCGTCGTGGTGGCCGAGCGCAGCGCCAGCGGCTGCACGGTGCATGTGGTGGAGCGCAGCTTTACTGCCAGCGGCAGCATCCAGGCCGACATCGCACAACGGCTGCTGCTTGACCCGCTGAAAGGCCCCCGGCCATGCTGAACCCAGAACGCCTTGTGCCAGAACAGCTCGACGGCTACCACGCCCGCGACCTGGCGCGTTTTGTAGCCTCCTATGCCGACGATGTGCAGCTCTTCAGCCCGCCCGCCGCAGAACCCGCGATGCTGGGCAAGGCGGCGCTGTCCGCGCACTATGCCGCCAAGCGCTTCAATCTGCCGCAGCTGCACGCCGAACTGGTCAACCGCATGGTGCTGGGCAACAAGGTGGTGGACCATGAACGCATCAGCGGCGTGTGTGCAGAACCCTTCGACGCCGGGGTGGTGTTTGAAGTGAAGTTCGAAGCGGAGTTTGGAGTGAACAGCGCGCTGATCAGCAAGGTCTGGTTCTTCAGCGCCGACCGATCCGCGCCAGCCAACCCAGCCACACGGCACGCCGAATCCACAGCAGCAGCGCGCACGCCACCCACACGCCACAGGCCAGCATGAAAAGTTCACCGCCGTCACTGCTGCCGTCGGTGTTGACGACGGCCACACCCAGCGGCGTGAAGAGGTGGAAGAAGATCGCGCCGCTGATGACGCCGAGGCCCATCGCCGCACCCAGCACCTGCACGGCGCGCTGAGAGGCGATGAACGCCCCTGCAATCAACAACACCGACGCGATGAGCTCGAAGCTGCCCACCACCTTGGCTGAGAAGATGCCGCCCGGCGCAAACACGCCGGCAAAGCCCAGCGACGCGGCCCACGGATCCAGCTTGCCCTGGAAGATGTAGATGGTTTCCGGCGAGCCGGTGAACTTGAAGAACAGCGACTGGATGAAGACGACAGCCACGTAGACGGTCAGCAGCCAGTGCCCGTTTCTCTTCAGCCAGATCATGGTCGATCCCTCGTTGGTTTGCAGCGCCGTGCGCGGGGACGTGTTCATTTTCTCAGCAGCGCAGGGTACTTGCCGTCGGCGTCCTTGATGCAGCCCGCCGGGTCCTTCAGCCACGTGGCTTGCACGTCGGCGTCGTAGTTGAGGTAGAGCTTGCCGTCCCGCACCGTGAACTGTTCGGGCTCGACCTTCACCAGGTAGCCACGCGTCACGCCAAAGGCGCAGTAGCCGCCGTATTGCGGTGCGTACTTCTCGGGGTTGGCCTTGAAGAGGTCCAGGTGAGCCTGGCTGCTGAACTTCCAGGTGGCGCCCATCCAGTCGGTGACCAGCGTGTTCAGGCCCTTGACCGGCTTGCTGACGGTGAAGTAGGCCACCGTGTCATAACCGTTGATGGCCACGCTGCTGCGGCCGCCAAAGACGCCGTTCTTCAGCGTGTTGATGGGCGGCTCGGCCGCGCGGGCGCTGTGGCTGAAGCCGAATCCTGCACTGAGCAGCAAGGCCGTGGCGAAACCGAGCGCCGTGCGGCGCGTCAGAAGAAGGGTGATAGTGCGGTGCAGGGGGACTCCTGAGGGGCAATGAAATCAGTGACTTGGGTGGCTGCAGCGCTGCGGCCCGCGCGCTCGTGCGCCACGGTGGCCGGCGCCTTGCCGAAGTGGGCGGGTGTGGAAAGGCCATGCTGCAGAAAGTAGGCCGCCAGCAGAGCGAAGTGGTGCACGGTGTGGCTGGCGACGAAGGCCAGTTCACGGCCGAGGCTGGAGACGACGCTGAAGCTGAAGTCGCCAGAGAGACCACCCAGGCCCAGCACCTGCACCGGCCGGTCCAACATGGCCGCATGCCAGTCGTCCAGCCGCTCATGCAGCGCCAGCAGGCGCTGTTGCGCCAGCACAGGGCTGGCCTGCAACGCGGGGTCGCGCAGCCGGCTGTCGTAGTTCACCACGCCGGCCTGGGCCGGAAACACCAGCGCTTCGGCGTGTTCAATGATGTGCCGCAGGTGGGCGCCGGCCATGACGCTGTAGCCCGCTGTGGACGGGTGGGCTGCAGTTCATGGCAGGGCGATTGATGGGTTCAGCGGGGTTCAGCAAGGCTCAGCGGCTGGTCGTCGCCATCGCCATCTGCATCGCCAAGGCGCGCAGGCCGGCGTGGCGGATGTTGTCCAGCTGCATCGCGGTCGGGAACTGGCTTTGCTCGCCGCGGGCGATGGCGCCGACGCGGATCGCTTCCAGCGTCTCGGCCACGACTTGTGCGCGCGTCAGCCCGGGCCGGTGTCTGCCACCACATAGGAACGTTCGCCCACGGTGATATGGCTAGCAGCGCGGGCACGCGCCGCGTCGGCTTGCACTTCGGCGCGGCTGAGGGTGGAAGTGAAGGCCTTCGAGTGGTCGGGCTCGATTTCGCCAGCGCGGGCGGCTGTGGCGCCGAAAGCGGCAGAGACGAGGGCGATGGCAACGGTGAACAGGGTCTTGGTGTGCATGATGGTTTCCTTGAAGAAGATGAAGAGTGCGGGGATCGGAAGAGAAGTCTTTCGGGTCCGTGTGGTGCTGTGGCTGGAAGCCTTGTGTGCAGCGCCATGGCGGATGAATGTCTGTCGCGCTGAAGGCCGTGGATTTACAGGCTTTCCGGGCTTCTTTGATCACGTTTTGGCGGCCAGATCACAGCCCGCTCACAATCCCGTCAGGCCTTGCGTTTCAGTCGGTGGCCGGGTACTGCGGCGTCAGGAATTTTTCGCGCCGGTAGCCGCGCACAAACTCTTTCCAGCCCATGGTGTTGAAGCCGCGTGCGCGGTTGGCCGCGCCGATCTCGAAGAGCCAGCGGTACTGGCGCATCAGGTCGCGCCACGCCTGCAGCAGCCCGGTTCTGCGGTCCCAGATGTGGGTGCTTTCCGCACCGGCGCCGTTGGCTTCGACGATCGTGAAGCCACGGCCCAGTTGCACGTCGGAAAAACGCTCGAAGCGCACGTCGAAGCGGCCGAAGTGGAATTCCGGCAGGCTCTTGGCGATGGCGTCGAAGCGTGCTTCCATCTCGGCGGTCACCAGGTGCGTGCCGTCGCGAAAGATGGCGCCCCGGCTGTGGCTGCCGGCAAATGCCAGGCGGATGGATTCGCCGGCCGCCGGCACCTGGTCCAGCCGCGCGGCGTGGCGCTTCAGGTACAGGTGGGCGAGCTTGCCGGCCCGTGAATCGGCCATGATCAGCTCGCGCAGTGTGTGCACGCCGTCGCCGCTGACGTGCGGAAAGTACTTCAGCGTGATCGAGACGATGCGCCCCTTTTGCGCATTCGGCTGCCCCGGGCGGCGCACATAGAAGATGCCGGCTTCGCCTTCAAAGGGCACCAGGCGCTGCAGCAGAAAGGTGGCGCCGCGCGGAAAGCCGTCGATGTAGGCCTGCAGGTCGGCGGCGCTGCGCAGCAGCTTCACGCCCACGCCGCGGCAGCCGAGGTCGGGCTTGGCCACCACCGGCAGCGCCAGGCCGGCGTCCGCCATCGCCGCCAGCGCCGCGTCGCGTTTCACGGCGGTGTCGAGCCAAGGTGCGTCAGGCCGGTCGATGCGGATGAAGGACGCCGTCCACTCGGGCACGTGGGCCATCAGGAGATCCAGGATTTCTGCCTTTGACTCGCCGTAGAAGCCGCCGCCCGGGAAGGAGGGGTTGGCGACCGTGGGCAGCAGCACGCTGCGGTGGCGCAGCATCAGCCAGGCGGCGTAGGCCATCACGGGTGGGTAGAAGGCCCACATCGGCCAGAACTCAAAGAAGCTCAGCGGCGCGCCATCTTGCGCCAGTGGGGGCATGCCCTGGTGCGGCCGGGTCGGCGCGGCCGTGCATGGGTTCCGCTGGACTGGCAAGGGTTGCAGCATCGTGTTCATGGGGTGGGCGGGTCAGAGGGAGTCTTGGGCCGAAGGCGACGGATTCGGCGCAGCAGCGGCACGGCGATGGCCAGCACGCCGATCGGCAGCGCGACGGCTACGGCCGGCGGCAGGCCCAGGTGGTGGGCCAGGACCAGGCCGATGGCAGCGCTCAAGACGTACAGGCCCACGGTCCAGAGCAGCACCGCCAACAGCACCCAGGCCGTGAAGGGGCCGAAGGGCACGCGGACAAAACCGCTGGCGGTGTAGGTGGCCAGTCGCAGGCCCGGGATGACACGCGCCAGCAGCACGGCACTGCCCAGGCTTTGCACGATGCGGTCGCGCGCCCAGTCCGACTTCTCACCGATGCAGCGCCGCCGCAGCCACGGCACGCGCGTGGCGCCCAGGCCCATGGCGTACAGACCCAGGTCACCCAGCGCGATGCCGCCGCCTACGGCGGCCAGCGACAGCGGCCAGGAAATGAACCCCTGCGTGGCCAGCGCCACGCCGGCGGCGATGGCCAGGTCTTCCAACAGGAGCGTCGTCAGCGCCAGCACGAGTGCAATCACCACGGGCGACGCCATGCCTGCCAGCACGGCCTGAAACCAGGCCAGCACGGCGTGGACGCTGTCGCCGGTCAACACCCGGGCTCCTGCGCTGTGCGGATGGCCGCGCGCACCACGGCTTCGCTGTTCCACGGCAGGAAGTGATTCTGGCCTTCCAGCAGCACCGTCTTCACGCAGCGTGCGCCGCTCAAGCGGGTCTGCATGAAGGGCACGTTGGCGACGGGCACCAGCTCGTCTTTGGTGCCGTGCACGATGACCACCTTGGCGGTGATGCGCGGCAGTAGCAATGCGAGCGCTTCGAGCTCGGGCTTCAGCGCCATCAGCTCGCTGTTGGCGTTGCGGATGGTGCGCGGCAGCAGCGCACGCACTGGCGCCCACGTGCCGACGTGCTGCATCGGGTGGATATCTTCTTGCGCCGGGTCCAGCGACGCCGCGAGCAGCACGAGACCGGCCACGCGCGTGGGGTGCTCGGCCGCCACGCGCGCCACGATCGGGCCGCCCAGAGAATGGCCCAGCAGGACGACGGGCCGCCCGCCGTCGGGGCCGTCGTTGGGCATCAGCGCCAGCACGGCAGCGGCTTGCGCGTCCAGACTGGTGACGGCGCCATCCGGGCCGCTGCGGCCGAAGCCGGGGCGGTCCAGCGCCAGCACGTCGAAGCCTGGTGGCGGGTTCAGCAGGTAGTCGGTCCAGGCAGTCGCCGAGCCGGGCGTGCCGTGCACGAGGATCAGCCGCGCAGCGCGGGCGTCACCTGCACGCAGAACACTCAATGTGACTGTTGGTGACGCAGCCAGGCGAAGCTGCCCGCCCACGTTGATGCGCACCTGCATGCGCATGGCTTCGGTGTCGGCTTCTGGCGCTCTGCCCGGCCCGGATGGGGCGCAGCCCACGGCGGCCAACGCGACACCGACAGCGGTGAGGCTGCGGCCGCGTCGGCGGCTTGCGACTGCAGCAGAAGCAGCAGAAGCGGCAGAAGCGGTTGCCTTGCACGGGCTTTCCAACATCAGAGGGTCCTTCGAGCCCGCACGCCGCTTCACGGCGCTGTCATGGGCCTTGTGCACAGTCGGGGCGCAAGCGACCTCATTACAGCGCCCTGTAACTCCGCCGCCACTGACACGACACAACCGCTGAAGCGCCACCGCAAGAGAGACCGCATGAGCACACTGAACCTATCGCCCGATGCTGCCACCGCGGCCCGCAGCGCACCGGCCTACTGCACGCGGCTGGCCCGCACGGCGGCCGATATGCGGGCCGCCCAGGCGCTGCGCTTCGAAGTCTTCAACCTCGAACTCGACGAGGGCCTGGTTCAGTCCTACGACACGGGCTTGGACGCCGACCCCTTCGACGCCGTGTGTGACCACCTGCTGGTGGAAGACGCGGCCGACGGCACCGTCGTCGGCACCTACCGCCTGCAGACCGGCCTGCGTGCCCGCGCGGCGCTGGGCTACTACAGCGAACGCGAATTCGACTTCAGCCCATTCGAGCCGATGCGGGCGCAGATTCTGGAACTGGGCCGCGCCTGCATCCACCACAAACACCGCAACTTTGCCGTGCTGACGCTGCTGTGGAAGGGCATTGGCGTGTACGCGCTGGAACGCGGCGCGCGCTATCTTATCGGCTGCAGTTCCATCACTTCGCAGGACGAAGCGGCGGGCGCGGCGGCCTACCAACGCCTGGCACCGACCTTGGCGCCTGCCATTTGGTGCACGCAGCCTTTGCGCGCTTTCCGCTGCGCGCTGCACACCGTTGCACCTGTGGTGCCGCAGATTCCGCGGCTGTTGTCGGCCTACTTGGCGATGGGCGCTGCAGTTTGCGGCCCGCCGGCCATCGACCGCGAATTCCGCACCATCGACTTCCTGACCTGGGTCGATGTGCAGGCGCCGGCCGTGATGGCGATGCAGGCACGCGGTCGATTCAAGGTTTGAAGGTCTGGCAGCAGGCCGCTCAAGCTGCTGCAAATCGGCTGCAATGTGGGGCCCCCGGTCGCCGACCGACTTACCCGCTGTACATCGAGCCATGGCCATTGAATCCGAGCTGGCAGACCTTCACCCCCTGCTGCTGCGCTTTGCGAAGATGCAGCTTCGCAACGACAGCATGGCCGAAGACGTGGTCTCCGAGACGCTGCTGGCCATTCTTGAAAAGCCGGCCAACTTCGAAGGCCGCAGTTCGCTGCGCACCTACGCCACGGGCATCCTCAAGTTCAAGGTCATCGACGCCATCCGAAGGCGTGGGCGCGAGGCCCCCATCGAGTTGCTGGACGAGCAGAGCCTGGACGACGCGATGGACGCGCTCTTTGCCAAGGACGGCCACTGGCAAGAGCCCCCGCAGGCCTGGCAGCAGCCCGACAAGTCGCTGGAGCAGCGCCAGTTCTTTGAGAAGCTGCAGGCCTGTGTGGACCGCCTGCCGGCCAACACCGGCCGCGTCTTCATGATGCGCGAATGGCTGGAACGCGACGTGGACGACATCTGCAGCGAACTGGGCATCACCGCCAACAACTGCGGTGTCGTGCTGTACCGCGCGCGCATGCAACTGCGTGAATGCCTGGACCGGAACTGGTTTGAAGGGCAGCGTTGAAGATCAACCTCGACTGCAAGGACATGTCGCGCCTGATCAGTGAAGGCATGGACGACGACCTGCCGGCGGGTGAACGCGCCCGCATGCGGCTGCACTTCGTGATCTGCCAGACCTGCCGCAACGTCGACGAGCAGATGCAGTTCATCCGCCGCGCGATGCGCAAGCTGGGCGACGACGAGTTGCCGCCAAAAGACTGAACCTCAGGCCAGGCTGCTGACCAGCGCCAGCGTGAAGGTCGCGCAGGCCACGCACATCACCATGCGCAGCAGGTGGCTGTCGGCGGCGCCGGCCAGCGCCAGTTGGTCGCGGGTGTCGATGGCGTCGAGGCGGCTCAGGCCGCCCATCGTCAACACCGACTCCGGGCTCAGGTTGCGGGTGTCGGCAAAGTCCGGACGGATATTTTGGTTGGCAAACATTTTGGGCTCCCCTGCATTCAACTGCTGCGGTGGCCCACCGGCGGTGCGCCACGGTGCAGTTGTAGGCGGGGCGCCGTTATGCGGCCGTTACGCCGCCGGCGGCTCGCGTGACGGGGCCCGCCAGGCCAGCAGCGCGCGGTGGGACGGGTGCTGGTGCAGGAAGCTGTCCGCAAATTCCGGCGGCACATGCACGGCGGCCGCGCTGCGCAGCCAGTCCTGGCCGGCGCGGGCCAGGGTTTCAGCCTCGGCGAGCGTGTCCGCGGCGTCTGCGGTCGTGAGCGTCTGCGCCAGTGCCTGCGCCAGTGCCTGCGCCGGGGCCAGCCAGCGCAAGGCGCGGTCGGCATGCAGGGCTTCGGCGCTGAGCAGCAGGCGCTGGGCCTGGCGCGCTGCGGATAGCGCCTGCAGGGCGTCCGGGCTCAAGTGGGCCAGGTGCAGCCAGGCGCCCAGCTCGGCACTGTGCAGAAGGCGCCTGCCGGCCTCTTGTGCCAGCGCCAGCAGTGCAGCAGCACGTTCATGTGGGTCCAGCGCCAGGGCTTGTTCGGTGCGCACGATCAGGTGCAGCTCGGGCCAGCCGTTGACGGGTGCGGTGGTGGCGGCCTCGGTCAGAAGCTCGGCAATTTCAGCCGTGCTGGTCGCTTGGCGACTGGCAGCTGCGTTCTGGATGCGCCGCTTCACACGCGCCAGCAGCACCAGCCAGCGCACGGTGTAACGCGGCTGCAGCGTGCGCGCCGTGGCCAGTGCCGGGCCGCTGAGCAGTTGCAGTGCACGCGTGTGCTGCGCCAGGTCCAGCCAGAGGTGCGCGCGGTGCATCTGCGCCACCGGCACGCGCGAAGGGTTGCGTTCGGCCAGGATGGCGTCCGCGCGGTCACACCATTGCAGCGCCGCTTTGTAGTGGCCCATAGCCCGTTCGGCCTGCGCCAGCAGCACGGCGATGTAGCCGGCGCTGCCGCCGGCGAGCTCATAGTTCTGCACGATGCGCTGCGCCTGCGTGGCCTGGTCCAGCGCGCCCTGGGCGTCGCCAGCGTCCAGGCGGCTGAGCGCGTAGTTGGCCAGGTGGGTGGCGCGCTGGGCGTGTTCACGCAGCGCCGCTGATTCGGCAATCGCGCGCAGGTGGTGCTGCTGCGCCTGCGCGGCCTGGCCCAGGTTGTCCAGCACCACGGCCAGATTGCCCTGGAATTCGACCCGGTCGTCGGCCGCGGCGTGGGCTTCGATCCAGGCTTCGGCGGCGCGCATGTGGATGAGCGCGGTGTCGAAGTTGCCGGTCATGCCCATGGCGGTGCCCAGGCGCTGGCGCACCGATGCCAACAGCGCTTCGTCAGCCAATGGTTGCACCAATGCCAGCGCTTCTTCACCCAGCCGCAGCGCGTCGGTCCAGTCGCCCAGCACGGTGGCGTACCAGGCGCGGTTGGCGGCCACGCGGGCCTGTTGCCACGGCGTGCGCGCCAGGCCTTGCTGGCGTTCCAGCAGCGGCAGGCCGTCGGCCTGGCGGATGGTGTTCATGTGGCCGTCGATGGCGTTGTTGACGAGCTCGAAGGCTTCGTCTGGCCGGGCTTCGGCTTCGGCGATGTCAGCGGCGTGCAGCAAGAGCGCGATGCGTTCGTTTTCGCGCAATGCGCGGCGCGCCTGTTCGGCCGCCGCGCGCAGTGCCGGCAGCGCGCGCATGCGCTGGCCTGCCGCTTCCCAGTGCGCGGCCACACGCGCCGGTTCACCCGCTGACTTTTCCAGCCAGGCCGCGGCCTGGCCATGCAGATGGCGCGCAATCAACACCGGCAGGCCCTGCAGCACGGCGTCGTGGATCAGGTCGTGCGAAAAGGCGTCACCGCGCAGCACGTTCTGGCCTTCCAGCTCGGCCCAGGCGTCGGCCAGTTCCAGTGCGCTGCGCGACAACAGCGCTTCGGCCAGCGCGATGCCGAAGTCCACACCCGCCACCGCGGCCACGCGCGCCAACTGCAGTGCGGGTGGCGACAGGCGCGACAGCTGCTGGCCGATCAACTGCGACAGCGACTCGGGGTGCGGCAGGCCCGGCGGGTCATTGCCGCCCTGCAGCGCCCCTTCGCTCCACGCCAGCTTCAGCGTTTCCAGCGCAAAGAGCGGGTTGCCGCCGGTGCGCTGGTGTAGCAGCGCGGCGGTGCTGTCACCGCTGATGCCTGTGCTGCTGGGCAAGCCCAGGCTGTCGATGAGTTCAGCCACCTGCAGAACCGACAGCGGCTGCAAGACCAGCCGCGTGTGCGGCCCGGCCGTGGCCAGCGCGTCCAGCAGCGCTTGCAAGCGGCTGCCGGCGGCGGGTGGCCGCAGGCCCAGGCACCAGCGCAGCGGCGCGGTCTGGCTGTCGCGCGGCGCCGTCAACAAGCCCTGCAGCAGTTCCAGCGTGGCGTCGTCGGCAAAGTGCAGATCGTCCAGCGCCAGCGTGTGCACGCTGCGGCTGGCCTGCTGCAAGAGCGCCAGCACCGGGCGCGCCAACGGCGGTTGCAGGGCGGCGGGCATGGGCGGCGCGTCGGCCGCAAGCTCCGGCAGCAGCGGGGCCAGTTGGCGGCGCAGGGCGGGGTCCGCCGCGGCAGGGTCGCGGTCCAGCAACTGGCGCAGCGCGCGGGCGATGGTGGCGTAGGGCACCAGCGGGTCACCTGGGCGGCCACTGCTGTGCAACAGCGCGGGTTGCTGCGCAGCCAGCGCCTGCAGCAGGCGCGACTTGCCCATGCCGGCCTCGCCCACGAGCACCACCACATGACCGTTGTCGAGGCCGCGCGACAGCGCCAGCAGTTCGGCGTCGCGACCGATCAGCCGCGGCGGTCGCAGCATCGCTGCCGGCACCGCGCTGCGTGGCCGTGGGCTGCCTTCGACCGGTGCGGCTTGTTCGATCGTGGCCAGCAACGCCAGCGTCTCCGGCGACGGGCCGGTGCCGACTTCATGCTTCAGGATCTGTTCGCAGCGGTCGAAGGCCAGCATCGCCGCTGCGCGGTCGCCGCGCAGATAGTGCAGGCGCATGACACGGCGGTGCGCGGCTTCGCTCAGGGCTTCGGCGTCCAGCATGGCCTGCGCCAACGGCAGCGCAGCGGCGGTGTCGCCTGCGGCTTCCAGGATGTCGATGCGCGCTTCGCGCTCGCGTTGCACGCTGGCACGTTGGCTGGCGCGGCGGCGCGCCAGCCAGGCGTCCAGTTCGGGGCTGTCGGGCTGGCGGAGGTCGCCGAGCAGGGCAGAGGTGTCGGACAGGTCGTGCTGCACGCCCGGTGCCAGCGCGAGTGCGGTGCTGCCCGTCACCACGTCCACGCCCACTTGCTTGCGCAAGCGGAAGAGACGCTGGCGCAAGGCGTTGCGCGCGGCGTCGCCGCTGCTGTCGGGCCACAGCAGGGTGACCAGCTTTTCACGCGGCGTGGGGCCCTCCAGCGCCAGCCAGGCCAGCAGCAGCGCGTCCGGGGGCGCGAGCAGGTGCGTGTGGCCCGCGGAGGTGCAGGTCGGCGCGCCGCTGAGTTTCAGGTGCGGCGAGGTTGCGGATGCGCCAGATGCACTCATCTTGAGCGTCAGACTGGCAACAGCTTCAGGTCAAAAGCCCGCTCGAGCAACCACACCGCGGCCAGCAGCGCAATCAGCAGCGAGCCACCGATCATCACGCCACGCCGGTAGAAGGCGCTGCGCCGCATCCAGAAGGCCAGCGGCAGGAACACCGCCACGATGGCCAGCTGCCCCAGTTCGACACCGACGTTGAAGCCCACCAGCGCCAGCGCCAGCGCATCTCGCGGCAGGCCCAGGTCGGCCAGCACGGTGGCAAAGCCAAAGCCGTGGATCAAGCCGAAGCCGAAAGCCACCCACCAGCGTTTGCCGTGGAACAGCGGCCAGACGTTGTTCAATGCCGCCAGCACCACTGACGCGGCGATCGTCGATTCCACCACCCGCGACGGCAGCGACACCCAACCCAGCGTGGCCAGTGACAGCGTGATCGAATGGGCCACCGTGAAAGCGGTGACGATGCGCAGCACGTCGAAGCCGGCCTGGCTGAAGCGATCTGCCGGCTGCCAGCGCACCGCTTGTTTCGGCCGGGCCAGCCACACGCCCACCGCCGGCAGCAGCAGCGCCAGCAGGAAGAGGATGTGGTCGAAGCCGATCCAGATGTGCCATACACCCTCACGCAAATAGGTCAGCAACTGCGACCAGGTGGAGCCCGCCTCGGCCGCGCCGAGCGCGAAGCTCTGCTGGCTGGCCTGCGGCCCGAGCACGGCAGTGCGGGTGCCTTCGGCGGTGCGCAGGTTGAGCAGGCCGCGGTGTTGAGGGTCGAGGTCGGCGAACAGGGTGTAGCGCAGTTCGAGCGTCGCCGGCAGTTGGGCGCCCGAACCGGCGGCGCCACCGGCTGCGGGGCAGCTCACATTGAGCGGCAGCACGCTGTAGGCGCCGTCGGTGTGGCTGTCCACCTGCTGCACGCCGACGCTGAGCGCGCAGCGCTGGCCGTCGCCCAGCACCGCCAGCCGCGCCGCGGCGTAGGCCGCGATCTCGGCATGGCGGGCGCGCACTTCACCCCAGGTGATGTTGCCGTCGCCGTCGGCGTCCAGGCCAAGCGCGAAGTCGAGGTCGCGCAGCGCGATGTCCCACTGGCCTGTCAGCGCGGTGCCATCCACTTTCAGCGTCAGGTAACTGTCCGAAGGCTTGTGCGCCTGCGCCGCAACGGCAAGGACGAGCAAAAGGAAGCCCGCGACGAGACCTCGCAAGGCCGTCATGGCAGCGCCTTGACGCGCTCAGCCAGGGGCCGCAGCCGCACATCTTCAAAGCGGTTGTCATCCAGCCACTTCAGCACCGGCATGGCTGCGGCGCGGTCGCGCGCGGCCAGAGCGGCTTCCAGCAGCACGCGGGCGTCGGCGGCTTCGCGCTGTTCGGCCCAGTTTTCACGCGCGAGCTTCAGTGCCAGCGGCACGTCGCCAAGCACGGCCAGCGCAAAGCGCGCTTCTTCCTTGCGGTGGCTGGTGTCGCCACGCAGCCGGGCAGCGTCGAAGCGGGCCTGCAATTCGCGGGCAAATTCAGTCGCCCTGGCGTCGCCACGGGTCTTGGCGGCCAACGCCAGGCGCAGCAGAACCACGTCGGCGCGGCCGCGGTCCTTCAGGCGCAGCAACACGTCGGCGGCGCGGCCGCGGTCGAGCAGGAAGTCGGCAAACGCGGCCATCAGATAGACATCGTCCCGGCCCAGCGCCAGGGCTTGTTCAAAGGCGGCTTCTGAGGCGGCCGCGTCGCCGCGGCGTTCTTCGATTTCTGCCAGGCGTGTCAGGCTCCATAGCTTTTCGCCCGCGTCGGCACCCGGCTCGCGCTGCAGCGCCGCGCGCAGGTCTGACGCGGCCGGACCCGCGCGGCCGGTGGCGGCGTCCACCTGTGCGCGGCAGGCGGCAGCGACGAGCGCGCTCACACGGTCGGCCATCTGCTCGCAGCTGCTGCGGGCGCCGGCGTAGTCGGCCCGCACCATGCGGATGGCCAGCTGCCAGGCGGCGGCGGTGGCGTTGTCGGGCTCGGCAGCCAGCGCGGCGTGCAAATCCGCCAGGGCGGGGTCGAAGCGGTGGTCGAACTGCAGCACCACTGCCCGCAAGACGCGGACTTCGACCGGCGGCGCAGGCAGCGTCCACCAGGGCTGCAGCGTGGCCTGGATATAGCCCATGTAGCGAGGGTCGCCGGTGGCGGCCACTTCGGCTTGGTAGCGCCAGGCCAGCCGGGTCGCCTTGTCCAGGTTCTGCGGGTCGGCGCGCCAGGCCTGGCGCAGCGCCTGCATCTCGCGCGCGGCGGGGTCGAGGGATCGGGCCGGCACGGTCTCGACCACCACGCCGTCGGCGGCTGGTGTGAAGGGTGCGGCCTGGGCCAGCGGCCCAACGGCCCCCGTCAACATGGTCGAAACAAGGGGAAGCCAGGGGATCGATCGTCGCGGGCGGGTCATGGCGGGGATGGTAGCTGCGCGTTGTTGCGCGGCCCGACGGCGGGCAGATGCAGGCAGTTCGAACAAGCGTCAACCGATACAGAACTGGCGCGTTGTCGAATGGACCGGTACGAAACAAGCAAGAGATTGCATGCAAAATGCCGGCCGCTCGATGACCGAACCGCGGCGGGTTTTCCCTGCTGGGGTGGAGAGTCCGGGCTCTTCCTCAAACTTGCACATACCTAAAGAGATTGACATGACCAAGACCCTGACCGCCCTGATCCTGGCCGCTTTCACGATGACCGCTGCGCACGCCGCTTCGCACGCTGGCGCCGCCCCGATGGCCGCCAAGCCGGCCGCCAGCGCCGCCAAGAAGGAAAAGGCCGCCAAGGCTGCCAAGCCGGCCGCCAGCGCTGCCAAAAAGACCGCCATGAAGAAGGAAGAAGCCAAGAAGTAATCTTCTGGTTTCACAGAAAAAGGGCAGGTGCCTCGGCACCTGCCCTTTTCTTTTGAAAATCTTCGTGCGGAAGGTTCAGGGCAGCACGATCACCGCCGAAGCGTCCATCATCTTCGGTTGGCCCGCCTCACCACCGCCCATGGCAAACGGCTGCGCGGCGGCGCCCAGTGCGCGATAGCCGCCGTCATAGTCCCAAGTCGTGACGTAAACCTTGGCGCCGCTGAGCGTGGCGTTCTGGCCCAGCGCCGCCGCCGGCAGGACGAAGCTGATGGTTTGCGTGCTGGCGTCCACCCGGACGCCCGCGCCCGGCGTCACGGGTCTGCCTTCCGCGCTGGCCGACGCGCCGTCGGCTCCAAAGAGTGCATTGGACCAGCCGCCGGCGCGCAGCCGCAGGTGCCATCGCATGCCGGCTGGCAAGTTTGAGTCCTGCAGCGGCATCACGGCGGTGCCACCTTCGCGCCCGGGCGGCTCGATGAAGATCGTGAAGGCCACGTGGGCGAAGCCATTGGTCGGGTTCCAGCTGGCGCTGACGCGGTGCATCTGCAGGTCCAGCCGCAGCGCCTCGCCAGCGCTGAACACTTTGACGCCACGCCAATACATCTGGCGATTGGCGCCGTAGCCCGGGTCGGTGGGGTAGGTGTAGCTGCCCGTCGGGCCGGTGTCGTCGCCGGCGGGGTCAGCCAGCTCGGTCAGCAAGCGCCAGGGTCGCTCGATATGGAACGTGCGCGTCGCTGAAGCTGCTTGGCCCTCAGCCCATGCGGTCACGGTGTGGCGCAGTTCGGGATCGGCCATGCGCGACGTGTCCACCCGCGCTTGCCAGCGGCCGTCGGTGCCGGGCGTGATCGGCATGGCCGTCGCCAGGTCGCCGTCCACCCAACAGCGGCTGGCCGCTGGCAGTGCGCATGAAACTGTCGATCTTGCGGCTTTGCCGGTCGTCAACGGGCTTGTCGATACCGAAGCCTTCGCCGAAGGCGTGGAAATGCAGCCGCCCGGTGAGCCGTGCCACGCGGTCGATGCCGGGTGCGGCCGCGTCGCCGGCGTGCAAGAAGCCGGCGAAGAAGTCGGGCGGGACGTAAAAGGCGGTCGATGCGGAAGGCGTCCACGCCGACCTTGCGGATCCAGTGGCCGTCGCTGCGCTGCAGGACCTGCCGCACGAGCGGGTGTTCGATGTTCAGGTCGTCCAGGCCCGACATCTGGGCGTTCAGTTCCTGGAGCGGGTCCGTGTAGTCGCTGACATCGGGTGTCCAATGATGGACCTCCAGGGCGCGCTGTGCCGGGTCGCGCGGGTCGTTGCGGTCGAACGGGCTCTGGCGGGGCCGCGGGACAGGGCGCTTCAGGTCATGCGGCGTGTAGCCCAGCGCGGAGTCGCTGGCCGACCACCGGTTGCCATAGTGGAAGCAGTCGCCGGTGTGGTTGAGCACGATGTCCTGCACCAGGTGCATGCCCTGGGCGTGCAGCGCGTGCGACAGCGCCTGGTAGTCGGCCAGGGTGCCGAAGTGGCGGTCCACCTGCATGAAGTTCTCGGCCCAATGACCGTGCTGGGACTCTGCACCGTCAAGGCGCACCATCTGGTGTTCGACTCTGGCGTGCGCCGTCTGAGCCGTCTGAGCCGCCTGAGCCGTCTGCGTTACGTGCAAGTTCGGCGGCAGCGCTTCGCTGTTCATTGCAGAAAACGCACCGCCAGCGCTTCGCCAGAGGCGCGTACGAGAAGCTCCGCCCGCGCGCTGTCGGCAGCGCGCGTGGGGTCGAAAGGCAGGCCGAGTGCGGCCATTCGGTCTCGTCGCAGTTCGGTGCTGACGAGCCGGGCCTGTGCATCGCCGGCCGGACAGTCCTCCAACGGCACCACGGGCAGGAAGCCGCTCAGGCGCAGCTCGGGAGTGGACGCTTCGATGGCCGGGTTGCGCAGCATCAGCAACACCGACGTCACCCGCACGGCAGCGCAAGCGGCGAAGCCCGCCAGGCCCGCCAAGCCGGCCAGACCAAGCGGCGGCGCAGCGCGGCGCGCGCGGGCAGCGCCAAAGGCGGGGTCGGCAACGGTGCCTGCAGGGCGGCCTGCAGCCTCAGTGCCAGCGCCACAAAGGCTTCCTGGGTCGCGTCGGTCGCCCCGGCCGGGTTGCCACACAGCGCCAGGGCGTACCGGTACACACGCCCGGCTTCGCTGCGGTAGAGAGAGTCGACGGCCCGCAGCGCGGCCAGGCTGACGGCGGTGGACGTGGCAAGGTCCGCCGCCGGCGGGCAGCGCCGGGTGGGGGCCTAGGGCACGAAGGGCATCATGGGTGGGGTGGACTTTGCGGCGTTGAAATTGCGGCGTTGACTCGGGGCTTGCGCCATCTATTGGCACGGCAGCCGCACAAAGTTCCCGTCCGGCCTGTCGGCGCGTGGCGCAGTCTGTGGCTTGGCTGAGGCGTCGGATCGCCTGGCGCTGGTCGGGTGCCGCGGGCTGCGTACAGTGCACAGCATCCGATCCCGCCTGGCCCCCTTCCCCTTTCCCATGAGCGCCCCTGCTTCCAGCACCGACATCTGGCACGCCCGCTGGCAACGCTTTTCAGCGGCCGGCCTGCGCGCGTTTCACAGCTATGCCAACTGGCTGGTGAGCATCAGCTGGCGGCGCTTCATCGTGCTGTCGCTGCTGCTGCTGATCGGGGTGGGCATCCTGCACGACCTGCCCCCTTTCACCTGGACGGTGACCGAGCACTTCGAAGGCGGGACGGACCGCGCTGAGAAGCGCAGCAAGCCGGCCAAGACGCCAAAATTGCCCGCGGTCCCCGCCCCACCCGCCGAGCCGGCGGCGCCTGCGGCCCCCAAGTCCGACCTGCCGATCCGCATCGAAAGCGGCAGCGCCAAGGAAGGTGTGGACATCAGCATCGGCAAGGACGGCATCCGCATCGTGCCCAAGGGCAAGGCGCCCGCTGCTGCCGCGTCGGCTGCGGCAGAGCAGGCGGAGCGCGCGCTCGCAGCCGTGGCGTCAGCGGCGTCCGCGGCCGAGGCCGGCATCCGCATCGTCGTCCCTGCCGGCGTGGTGGATTCGAAAGAGATCAAGGCTGCGGTCGAGGCCGCACGGGCGCAGATCGAGGAATCGATCCGTGACGCCCGTCAAGCCGCCGAAGAGGCCGCGCGCGACGCTGCCGAAGCCCAGCGTGATGCCGCCGAAGCGCAGCGCGACGCCGAAACCGCGCTGGCCGAACTGTCCCGGGCCGAAGAGCGGCAGTCGCGCCGCACCAGCCGCACCACGCGCTTTGGCATCGGCGACTTCCTGATGCAGTTTTCGCTGCTCTGGGTGTTGGCATCCGGGATCATCAAGTTCACCTACAAGGGCCGCATGCAGGCCGAGGTGAAGGCCGCGCAGGCCACCGAAACGGCCGAAGCCGAATCGCTGAAGCGCCAGGTCGTGGAAGCGCGCATGGCCGCCATGCAGGCGCAGGTGGAGCCGCACTTCCTGTTCAACACGCTGGCCAGCATCGACCACCTGATCGAGACCGACCCGCCGCGCGCCAGCACGATGCAGAAGAACCTGATTGCACTGCTGCGCGCCAGCATGCCGACGATGCGCGAAGCCAGCGGCAAGGAAGACGGCAAGTCCAGCCATGGGGTGCGCGACCTGGGCCGCGAACTGGCGGTGATCCGCCCCTACCTGGAAATCCTGAAGGTGCGGATGGAAGAGCGGCTGACCACCGAAATCGCGGTGCCCGACGGCCTGCTGTCGGCCGAATTCCCGCCGATGATGGTGCAAACGCTGGTGGAAAACGCCATCAAGCACGGCCTGGAGCCCAAGCCCGAAGGCGGTCACCTGCGCGTGGCCGCCGAAATCGTGCACGGCAAGCTGCAGATGACGGTGGCCGACACCGGCCTGGGCTTTGGCAAGGCCGCCACTGCCGGCACCGGCGTGGGCCTGGCCAACATCCGCGAAAGGCTGCAGATGCTGTACGGCCCCAAGGCCAGCCTGACGGTGGCAGAAAACCAGCCCAGCGGCACGCTCGTGACCGTGACCGTACCCTACAAGTCGATCGAAGGAGCAGCCGCATGAAGGACGACGACATCTATGCCTTTGGCACGCCACCGGCGCCTCAGCCGACGTCCCGGGCGCCTGCGCCAACCCGCCGCCGCTCGCTGTGGCCGTGGCTGTTCCTGGCCATGGGCGTGGCCGTGCTGCTGCTGGCCATGGCCGGTGTGTCGGCGCTCCATGACTTGCTGGACGGGGCACGCGATGGCCTGCAGGTCAGCATCGACGGCCAGCCGCTGGCCACGCTGCACGGCGACGGTGACTTCGGCTTGATGGCTGCGCTGGGCCTCAGCGCGGCGGTGTTGCTGCTGTTGCTGGCGCTGCCGGTGGTGTTGATGCTGGTGCTGCTGGCGGTGACGCTGGCCGTGGGCCTGGCGCTGCTGTCGGTGGTGGGTGCCTTGGTGCTGGCCGCGGGCGCTGTGCTGCTGGTGGTGGCAACGGCGTTGTCGCCGCTGTGGGGCAGCGTGCTGCTGCTGTGGCTGCTGTTGCGGCGGCCAAGGCAGGGCGCGGCGCAGTCCGGCGGCCCTAACATGGGCGACGCTTCAACCCGCCGAGCCGCAGCCGCACCATGACCCTGTCCGTCGAAAACACCACCCCGCCCCGCGCCGTGCTGGCCGACGACGAGCGGCTGATGCGCGAACAGCTGCGCGCCCGCCTGGCCGAGGTCTGGCCCGAACTGCAGATCGTGGCCGAGGCCAAGAACGGCCTGGAAGCGGTGCAACTCGTGCAGGAACACCGCCCCGACATCGTCTTCCTCGACATCCGCATGCCCGGCCTGACAGGGGTGGATGCGGCGCGGCAGATTGCGCAGCTGCCACCGCCCGAGGGTGACGACGACGACAGCCACCTGGTGCCCGAAATCGTCTTCATCACCGCTTACGACCAGTACGCAGTGGAAGCCTTCGAGCAGGGTGTGGCCGACTATGTGCTCAAGCCCGCCGAACGCGACCGCCTGCAGCTGACGGTGGACCGCATCAAGAAGCGGCTGGCCGCGCGCGGCGGTGATGGCGCCGGTGCCGATGTGCCCTCCGGCCCCAACATGCAGCAACTGCTGCACCAGCTGTCGGCGCGCCTGAACCCCGGCGGCGCGCCGCAGTACCTGCAGTGGATCCAGGCCACGGTGGGGCAGGCGATCCAGATGATCCCGGTCGAAGAAGTGCTGTTCTTCATCAGCGACGAAAAGTACACACGGGTGCAGACGGCACAGGTCGAAGCGCTGATCCGCAAGCCCATCAAGGAACTGGTGGATGAGGTCGATCCGCGCCATTTCTGGCAGATCCACCGCAGCACGCTCGTCAGCGTGAAGGCCATTGCCGGTGTCGTGCGCGACTTCCGCGGCCGCCAGATCGTCAGCGTCAAGGGCCACGCGCAAAAGCTCGAAGTCAGCCGCAGCTACGCGGGCCTTTTCAAGGGCATGTGAGCGAGGTTTGACTTTCCAGGCGCGTGCGCCACGCGCTGCCAGCCCGTGAGAGAAAGCAACAGACGCCAGGGGCCGGGTTGCAGCCGGGTTACGGTCGAACTGTGCGGCCACACACCGCAGCACCCCCTCAAGTCGGGGACTTCGTGATCGTTGTCACGTTGCGCCAGCCTGTCCTGTGGAACGGGCCTGGAAGGCGGCCTGCGCGCTGAATCATTTGCACGCACAAGGGCACCAGCCGTCACTGCAAAGGCGGGCGCGGCCCGGTAACTTCCGCCCCGCTTGATGTGCAAAGTTGCGCGCCATGCAGCCCGCACCCGCAACAGTCCCGCGACACACCCACAACAGATCCGCCGGCCCAAGGCCGATATCCCTGAATCCCCTTCGTCGGTCACGCACTCGCCATGTTGTCCACTTTCGCCAGCCCCATCCAACGCCACTTCGACTTTGCGCGCCGCGTCGAGCGAACGCCTGCCGGTTGGCTGCAGCGTGAAGAAACAATCATGGGCACGGCCATCAAGGTCGAGCTCTGGGCCGAAGACCGACGCAGTGGTGAAGCCGCCGTGGCCGCGGTGATGGACGAGATGCACCGCGTGGACCGCGCGATGAGCCCGCACAAGCCCACGTCCGAGCTCTGCCGCATCAACCGCGAAGCTGGCCGCCAACCCGTGACGCTGTCGGAAGAGATGTACCGGCTGGTGGACCAGGCGCTCAACTTCTCCAGGCTCAGCAACGGCGCCTTCGACATCAGCTATGCCGCCGTCGGCCAGCTCTACGACTACCGCCGCCGCGTGCGCCCCACGCCGGCTGCGCTGGCCCGGGCACGCGCGCTCGTCGGTTGGCAGCAATTGCAGCTGGACCCGCGCGGCCGCAGCCTGCGTTTTGCCCAGGACGGCATGCGCATCGACCTCGGCGGCTTCGCCAAGGGCCACGCCGTGGACCGCGCCGTGGCTTTGCTTGCGCGGCGCGGCATCCGAAACGCGATGGTCAGCGCCGGTGGCGACAGCCGCGTGCTCGGCGACCGCCGCGGCCGGCCTTGGAACGTGGCCATCCGCGACCCCCGCCGTGCCGGTGAAGCGGTGGCGGTGCTGCCGCTGGAAGATGTGTCGATCTCGACTTCGGGCGACTACGAACGTTTCTTTGATGAGGGCGCCGAACGGGTGCACCACCTGATCGACCCCGGCACCGGACAAAGCCCGCGTGGCGTGCACAGCGTCACCATCCTGGCCGCCGACGGGCTGACGAGCGAAGCGCTGTCGAAAGCCGTCTTCGTGCTGGGCGCCGATCGCGGCCTGGCGCTGGTGGAGCAGATGAGTGGCATCGACGCCGTGGTCGTCGATGCACAGGGCGTGCTGCACGCCTCTTCGGGTCTGCTGCACGGCTTGCCACAAAGCCGCGCAATCGCTGCCACCGCGGCCTGCCAATAATTTCACTGGGAGACGACGATGATGTTGAGCCTGCCTTCCGCTTTGCCCCGCACCACAAGCTGGGCGGGCCTGCTGCTCTCGGTGTTGACTTTGGCCGCCTGCTCCGGCAGCGGCAGCAGCGGTGAGGACACGGTCACCGTCAATGGCGACGTGCCCATCGCCTACGTCAAGCGCGCCACGTCCGTCGGCATGAACCCCACCGATGGGGCCAACAGCGCGCCAGGCGGTGACCTCATGCTGCGCGAAAAGTCCAGCGCCAGCGCCACCGAACACAACCTCACCGCGCGCTTCACGCAGAACAACGGCGACGCGTCCGACCCCGAGGTCAGCTACGACGGCAAGAAGATCGTCTTTGCCATGAAGTGCCCCACCACCAACACGTCCACCATCGATGGCCAGCCCGCCTGCACGGGCCGCTGGAACATCTGGGAATACGACATGACCGGCACCAGCCTCACGGGCGGCAGCTTCCGGCGCGTCACGGCCAGCAACGCCGCGGACGATGTCGATCCGGTCTATCTGCCGGCCAACCGCGGCATCATCTTTTCCAGCAACCGCCAGGCCAAGAGCAGCCGCATGCAGGCCCTGGGCCGCGCCTACTTTGCGGCCGACGAATACGAGCGCGAGCGGGTCATGAACCTGCACAGCATGGCGGCCGACGGCAGCAACATCCAGCAGATCAGCTTCAACCAGAGCCACGAGCGCAACCCCGTCATCCGCCCCAACGGCGACATCATGTTTGCGCGCTGGGAACACGTCGCGGAGCGCAACCGCTTTGCCGTCTTCCGCAGCAAACCCGACGGCACCGACATGTTCGTGCTCTACGGCGCGCAAAGCCCCGGCAACAGCTTCCTGCACCCGCGCGACATGGACCCGCGCGGCCGCTACCCGGGCCAGTTGGTGTCAACGCTGATGCCGCTGTCGGGCACACAGGAAGGCGGCTCACTGCTGATGGTGGACGCGGCGCGCTATTCCGAGAACAACACCCCGGCCGACACCAGCGTGCCGGCACAGGGCGGGCAGACGCCCGCCGCGCGCGACCCACTGGACCCGACGCGATTGCTGTCCGACGGCCGTGGCCTGTCGCTGGCGGGCCGCGCCACCACGCCGTACCCGCTGTGGGACGGCAGCGACCGCGTGCTGGTGGCCTGGCGCCCGTGCGAAGTCACGCGCAATGGTGTGGTCGTGTCCTGCACCACGATGAGCGCGGCCGAGCTGGCCACGCTGTCCGACACCAATCGCACGATGGTTGCACGCGCGGCTGACGGCGTGCGGGACAACGCACCATCGGCCTACGCCATCTACATGTTCAACCCGGCCAATCAGACCTGGCTGATCGTGGCCGCGCCGCCGCAAGGTTTCATGTTGACCGACCCGGTGGCGCTGACTGCGCGCACCGAACCCAATGTCGTCGAGCCGACGACCGTGGATGCCGCGCTGGCGGCGCAGAACATGGCGCTGATCGAAGTGCGCAGCGTCTATGACACCGACGGCCTGAACCGCATGGCCGAGGGCATGATGACCAGCGCCGACCGCACGGCCGGTTGCGCACAGAACATCCCGCTGAAGGCGCCCAACGACACGACCGACACCCGCAGCATGGTGGCGGACCTGGCGCGCCTGAAGAACCCGGCCGATGCCGCCTACGACTGCGCGCCGGCGCGCTTTGTGCGCGCCATGCGCGGCGTGCCACCGCCCAGCGGCGGCATGGGCACGCGCCAGGCCATCGGCGAGACCGAATTCGAACAGATGCAGATCCTGGGCTATGCGCCGATCGAACCCGACGGCAGCTTCAAGCTGCAGGTGCCGGCCGACGTGCCTTTGGCCCTGAGCGTGGTGGACGCCGAAGGCCGCGCCATCCAGACCCACACCAACTGGATCCAGGTGCGCCCGGGCGAACGCCGCACCTGCGACGGCTGCCACAGCCCGCGCCGTGGCGCGGCGCTGAACAGCGGCGCGGTGGTCAACACGCTGCCGGCCGCCATCAAGTCGGCGCTGTCTGCGCAGCACCAGAGCGGCGAAACGCTGGCATCCCTGCGCACGCGGCTCGACCCGACGGCGTTGACGCTGGCGACGAGCCCCGTGTACAGCGACTACTGGGCCGACACCACCCAGGCCGGCGTCACGGCGCGTGCGCCCATTTCCTTGCGCTACACGGGCAACCCGGCCCCGGCCGATGACCTGGCCACTGCGGTGCCCGTCAACGGCGTCATCAATTACCCCGAACACATCCAGCCGCTGTGGAGCCGCGCCCGCGGTGTCAACGGCAGCCAGACGTGTGTGGGCTGCCATGCCGACACGCTCAAGCTCGACCTGCGCGCCACGGTGTCGGGCACCGGGCGCCTGGTGTCGTACGAAGAACTGCTGTTGGGTGACCCGGTCATCGACGCCGTCACCGGCCGCCCGGTGGTCCGGGTGCGCGAAGGCGTGCCGGAAGTCGTGCGCGGGCCGTCCCTGGTCGAGACCAGTTCAGGCGCGGCCAACACCGCAGGCCAGGCGCGCAAGAGCCGGTTGACGGAAATCATGTGGGGGCAGACGCTGAAGGCCGGTGCCGCCACCGCGCTGGCGCACCCCACGCCGCCGGCCACCGCACCCAACCATGCCAATCTGCTGAACAAGGCCGAGAAACGCCTGCTTGCCGAGTGGATGGACCTGGGCGGTCAGTATTACAACGACCCCTTCGACGCCAACAGCGGCGTGCGCACGGTGGCCACCCTGAGCCAGGAAACCTTCCTGTCGCAGGTGCAGCCGATCCTTCGCACGCAGTGCGCTGGCTGCCACCAGGCGGGCCTGGGCAACCCGCGCAACCGCTTTGTGCTGACGGGCAGTGAAGAGGGCGACTTCAACGTGACACTCAGCATGATCAACAACACCTGCAGCGCGGCGGCCAACCCGCTGCTGGCGCGGCCCAGCACAGTGCCGCACCCGAGCGGTGAGCTGACGCAGACGACGGCCCTGTTGCCGGTGGGCAGCACCGGCTACAACCAGATCGCTGCCTGGATCGCACGCGGCTGCACGACTCAGCAGTGATGGTAGACAAGACCCCATGGCGAGACACCTGAGCACATCCACCCAACTCATCAGCGCTGCCGCCGCCGCCATGCTCATCGCATGCGGCGGCGGCAGCCCGCTTGACAACCCCGACACGGTCAGCAATCCGCCCGGGGCCAGCGGGCAGAAGCTGTCGTTTGTGTACTTCCAGCGCTGCGTCAACCCGGTGCTGAACACGCCGCTGCGCGTGGTGATCAATGGCGTGGCCTCCACCAACACCTGTGCGGCGGCCGGCTGCCACGACAACACCAGCGGCACGGGTGGCGCGCTGCGTCTGTTTGGCACTGCACCGCCAGCCGACCTGACGCTGACGCCCGCCGTGCTGCGCGCCAGCGACATGTTCAAGAACTACTATTCGTCGCTTGGCGAAACCGTGGTCGGCAGCCCCGACCAGAGCCGTCTCATCAACAAGCCATTGGTGCGTGGTGTGTTGCACGGCGGTGGCCTGATCTTCGACACCCCCGACGACGCCGGCGCCAAGCTCATCCGATACTGGATCAACCGCCCCATGCCGCAAGGCCAGGACGAGTTCAGTGCCGCCGCCAACACCATGTTCACACCCGCAGACCCCGCCACCGGCGCCTGCAACACCAACTGATGTTTTCTCCCGCCCAAGCCCTGCGCGCGATGGCGTGCGCTTGCGTGTGCAGCGTCGCCTTGTGCGCTGCGGCGCAGACGGTGCCGCCTGCAGAACCTGGGCCTGCACCTGCCACGGCTGCGGCCCCGACTGCTGTTCCGACTGCTGTTCCCACTGCATTGGTGGCGCCCACCCTCGACGCCGGCGCCGAACGCCTGCGGGTCAACGCCCCGTTCCTGGAAATGCACACCGGCCCGGGCCGCGGCTACCCGGTCTTCTACGTCGTGGAGCGGCGCCAGTGGGTCACCGTGGAACTGCGCCGCACCGACTGGTACCGCGTGCGTGCCGAGGGCGGCCAGGTGGGCTGGGTGGCGCGCAGGCAACTGGAATCCACGCTGACAGAAGCCGGAGACGGCAAGAACTTTCGCGACCTGGTGCTGGACGACTACCTCGGCCGCAAGCTCGAATTCGGTGCTGCCTGGGGCCGCTTCAAGTCCGAGCCGATGCTGAAGCTGTGGACCCAATATCGGCTGGCCGATGCGGTGGGTGTGGAGCTGAAACTGGGGCAGGTGCAGGGCGTGTTCTCGGGCACTGACTTCTGGGCCGTCAGCCTGACGTCCGAACCCTGGTCTGACCGCCGCCTGTCGCCGTTTTTCAGCGTCGGCCTGGGCAAGTTCAAGAACATTCCGAACGCCAGCCTGGTCAGCGCCGCACCCACCGACGCCAAGCTCGCGCACGCCACGCTGGGCTTGCGGTGGTACCTGGCCGAACGATTCGTGGTGCGGGTAGACGGTTCTGTTTACACCGCCTTTGTGGCCGACACCCGCAGCATCGAATACCGCGCCGTCACGGCGGGCATTGCCTTCTTCTTCTGAACGCCCATGCAAGCAAAAAACTCCATCACTCTGCAGGCCGTGGCGGCCTCGCTTTTCACCCTGTGCACGGCGGCTCTTGGGCAGACTGGCCCGGCGCCATCTGCCGCGTCCACGGCAGAACAGGTCATCGTGCCGCAGGTCGAAAGGCGCGACGTCAAGCGCCCCAAGTACCCGTCCAATGACTTCGCCATTGGCCTCTACGCCGGCACCTACGCCACGCAGAACTTCGGCGCCAGCACGGTCAGCGGCCTGCGCGTGGCTTACCACGTCACTGAAGACATCTTTGTCGATGCCACGCTGGGGCGCACGAAGGTCAGCGACGAAAACTTCCGCCAGGTGCTGCCCGGCGGCATCTTCGTCAACCGCACCGAGCGCCTCAGCTACTACGCCGTCAGTGCCGGCTACAACGTGCTGCCGGGCGAGGTCTTCTTCGGCCGCAACTACGCCAAGGCGACGCAGGGCTACATCCTGGCCGGTGTGGGCAGCACCGACTTTGCGGGCCAGAAACGCCAAACCTTCCACGCCGGCTTTGGCCTGCGGCTGATCGTGGCCGACTGGTTCAGCCTGCAGGCCGACGTGCGCGACCACATCTTCACGCTCGACCTGCTGGGCCGCCGCCAGAGCACGCAGAACCTTGAAGTCACGGCCGGCCTGACGGTCTTCTTCTGATGAACACGATGCGCAACCTTCTTCTCGCCACCGCCCTGTCCTTCAGCGCCTTTGCCCATGCGCCCGCGCTGGCCGTCGTCACGCCGCAAAGTGCCGCACCCGACTTCACGCTGAAGAGCGCCGAGGGCCGCAACCTGCGCCTGCAGGAGCAGCGCGGCCAAGTCGTTCTGGTGAACTTCTGGGCCAGCTGGTGCGGGCCCTGCAAGCAGGAGATGCCGCACCTGTCCCGCCTGTATGACAAGTACCGCAGTTCGGGCTTCACGCTGCTGGCCGTGAACATCGACGACGACGCGCGCCACGGTGCGGCCACCGCCGCCAAGTGGGGTCTGAAATTCCCCGTGTTGCTGGACGCGGAGAAAAACGTGACGCGCCTGTATGACCTGGGCGCCATGCCGTCCACCGTGCTCATCGACCGTGACGGCAAGGTCCGCTACCTGCACCGTGGCTACCGCGAAGGCGTGGAAGAAGCCTATGAACGGCAGATCCGCGAGCTGGTGAAGGAATGAATGTGAACCACCCCCGTATCGCCTTCGGCGCTCCCCCTCAAGGGGGCGCCCCCAGCGGCCCGGCAAAGCCGGCTCCGCGGCGGCTGCTGGGTACCGCAGTGCTGACGCTATGCAGTGTGGCGCTCGGCGGCTGCGCCATCCAGCCCTGGGTCAAGCCCTACGAACGCGAAAAACTGTCGGACCCGATCATGCAGTTCTCGCGTGCGGCGCTGGCCGACAAACACCGCGAGCACATCCACAACGTGCGTGAAGGTGCGCGCGGCGCGACCGGCGTTCAAGGCGGTGGTTGTGGCTGCAATTGACGTGCCCCCACGCTCGCTGTGCTCTCTGCCCGGCGTCGGAGACGCCGGGCCTTCGGGCCGTCCAGATCCACGCAGGTGGATCTGGAGCCGCGGCCCTCAGCCCCCCGAGGGGGTTCTTGCAGCGGCCCGGCAGAGCCGGTTCCGCGCAAGGCCTTGGTGGGAGGTGGTCCTGCGCCGCTTGATCGACCGCTGGCGCGGCGTGGCCGGCAGCGTGATGGCCGGCAGCGCAGCCAGCACCGGCACGACAGCCGCCAGCGGCGCCACGCTGCCCGAAGACAAGGCCGAAGCCATCTTCCACGTCTATGACGGCGGCGGCGTCAAGGCCACCGGCCCGGCGCTGCTGGTGCGCAAGAGCCTTTTCGACCGCGTGTCGTTGTCGGCGCAGTACTACGTCGATGCGGTCAGCAACGCGTCCATCGACGTTGTCACCACCGCCAGCCCCTTCAAGGAAAGGCGCACCGCCTACGACTTCAGCGCCGAAACCGTGGTGCGCGACTCCACGCTGTCGCTGTCGCTGTCGCGCAGCACCGAGCCGGACTACACCGCCGACGCGATCGGCTTCGACGTCGCGCATGAAGTCTTCGGCGGCATGTCCACCGTCAGCATGGGCTTCACGCGGGCGAATGACCAGGTGGGCAAGAAAGGCGTGGTCGGCTGGATCGACCGGGCCACGCACTGGCAGTACCGCGCCGGGTTGACGCAGATCCTGTCGCCGCGCTGGCTGGTCAGTGCCAACGCCGAGGTCATCTCCGACGACGGCTACCTGGGCAGCCCCTACCGCGCGGCGCGGGTCTTTGGCGCCGCGGTGCCCGAACGCAACCCGCGCACTCGCACTGGCCGTGCCGTCAAGTTGCGCAGCATCACCGACACCGGCGCATGGCTGCCGCGCAGTTCATTCCGCGCCGAATACCGCACCTACTGGGACACCTGGGACATCAAGGCCAGTACGTTTGAAGTTGGTGGCAGCAAGTACCTGGGGCAGAGCTTCTTGCTTGACGCTTCGCTGCGCAGCTATTCGCAGAACAAGGCGCTGTTCTACAGCGACAACGCGCAGTCAGAAACGCTCTACATCTCGCGCAACCGCCAACTCAGCACCTTCAAGAGCACCTCGCTGCTGGCCAAGCTCAGCTATACCTTGCCCCGCATGCCCGCGGGCTACGACGTCAAGCTGACCGGTGCCTACGAGCTCAAGCGCTTTCGCTTCAACGACTTCACCGACCTGCGCACCGGCGGCCTGTATTCGTACAACGCCAACGTCGTGCAGGTCTATGTGTCGGCCAACTTTTAGAGGACGGCCTCCATCCATGAACTTCCCCTTCAAACCCCAGATCGTGGCTTGCCTGGCCGCCGCGCTTTGGTGCCTCGCCGCGCCCGGCTTTGCAGCCGATGCGCCGGCTGCAACAGCTGCACCAGCCGCTGCCGCAAGTGCGGCCGCACCGGCACCCGCACCCGCACCCACCGCTGCGGCATCCGCGCCAGCCCCGGCAGCCGAACAGGCCGCGCTCGACGCCCGCGTGCAAGCCCTCAAGGCCGAAGTCATTCGCCTCAACCGCGACCTGCTCGTGCTGGAAGAGGAACTGCTCTTCCCCGCCGGCACGCAAGTCGCGGTGTTCATCAGCATGGACGTGGGCCGGCTCTTCGAGCTGGAGTCGGTGCAGATCAAGCTCGACGACAAGGTCATCAGCCAGCACCTGTACACACCGCTGGAAGTGCAGGCCCTGCACCGCGGTGGCGTGCAGCGCGTTTTTGTCGGCAACCTGCGCGCCGGCACGCACGCCATCGACGCCTTCTTCACCGGCCGCGGCCCGCACGAGCGCGACTACAAACGCGGCACCACGCTGAAGTTTGAAAAGGGCACCGAGCCGCGCTACATCGAACTGCGCATCAAGGATGTGCTGGCCAAGTTGCAGCCCGAATTCGAGGTCAAAGTTTGGTGAATAGGCCCCCCCGGAGCGCCTTCGGCGCTGCCCCCAAGGGGGCGGCCGCCTGCGGCCCGGCTAAGCCGGTTCCGCGGCGGCTGCTCGGTCGCGTGGGTGTGGCGCTGGTGGCTTGCTTTGTGGGGGCTCTGGGTCCTGTGGGCGCGCAGGGCGTGCAGGGCGGGTCTTCGCCTGTCGTCATCACCGCGCCGCACTATGGGGACACGCTCTTCCACTTTTATCAGGACCATTGGTTCGGTGCCATCACTGGCCTCATGATGTCGCAGCATTTCGGCCGCGTGGCCCCGCACGACGACGAAGCCGAAGTGCTGCGTGGCGGCATGATGCTGTCGTACGGCCTGCATGAACAGGCCGCTGAAATCTTCGCCAAGCTGATCGAACAACAAGCGCCGCAGGCCGTGCGCGACCGCGCCTGGTTCTTCCTGGCGCGCATCCGCCACCAGCGCGGTTTGCTGGCGAAGGCGCAGGACGCGCTGGACCGCATCGGCGCGCCGCTCAAGGGCACGCTGGAAGAAGACCGCCAGTTGCTGCAGGCGCAGTTGCTGATGGCTCGGCAGGACTACGCCGGTGCGGCCGCCGTGCTCGACACCATCAAGGGCAGCCCCACCGCCGGCCTTTACGCGCGCTTCAATCTCGGCGTGTCGCTCATCCGCTTGGGCGGTGATGAGAACCTTGTGCGCGGCAACCTGCTGCTGAATGAAGTCGGCCAGGCCCCGGGCCCGAACGAAGAGATCCGCAGCCTGCGTGACCGCGCCAACGTGGCCCTCGGTTTTGCCGCGCTGCAGGACAAGAAACCGCGTGAGGCCCGTGCCGCGCTGCAACGGGTGCGGCTGACCAGCGGGCAGGCCAACAAGGCGCTGCTGGGCTACGGCTGGGCAGCGTCGGAATTGAACGACCCGCAACTGGCCCTGGTGCCCTGGACAGAACTGGCCACGCGCAACATCACCGACGCGGCGGTGCTGGAAGCGCACATCGCGGTGCCCTACGCAATGGGCGAGATTGGCGCCTACAGCCTGGCGCTGGAGCGTTACCAATCGGCGGTCGAAATCTTCGACCGCGAGAAGCGCGGCCTGGACGAATCCATCGCCGCCATCCGTGGCGGCAAGCTGGTCGCCAGCCTGATGCAGCAGAACCCCGATCTCGACCTGGAAAAGGCCGGCGGCGGCCTGGGCGCTTTCGCCCGCATCGACAAGTTGCCGCAGATGCCGCACACCGCGCACCTTGTGCCGCTCTTGGCCGACAACCCGTTCCAGGAAACCTTCAAACATCTGCGCGACCTGCAGTTTGTCGATGGCAACCTGGCGCGTTGGCAAGCCAACCTCGGCGCCTTCACCGACATGCTGGACACCCGCCGCAATGCCTTCGCAACGCGGCTGCCGCAGGTGCGTGCGCAGGCCGGCGCGGTCGATCTGCCGAAGTTGCAGCAACGGCGTGACGATGTTGCCGCCGCATTGGCGCGTGCCGAGGCCGACATGGATGCTGCCGCTTTCGCCAACGCGCGCGAGCGCGGCTTGGCCGAACGCATTGCTCAGGCCCGCGACACCCTGGCCAAAGCCCAGGGCACGCCGGAGGCCGCTGAAGGGGCCAGCACCGAAGAACGCCTGCGCCGCGCGCAAGGCGCACTGACCTGGCAGCTGACGCAGGAATTCAGTGCCCGCAGCTGGCAGGCGCGCAAGGCCCTGCGCGACACCGACCAAGGCCTGGTGGCGGCCCGGACGCGCGACGCTGCGCTGCTGCAGGCGCAGCAGGAAGAGCCGGCCCGGCATGAACGATTTGCGGCGCGCATTGCTGAACTCGCAGCCCGCCTGCAAGCGCTGCAGCCGCGGGTGCTGGCGCTGAATGGCCAGGCACAAACACAACTTCAGGACATCGCCGTGGCCGAGTTGGAAGGCCAGAAGCAGCGGCTGGACCTGTACGCCGCGCAGGCACGCCTGGCCATCGCGCAGATCCTTGACCGCGCGCAACTTGCGCAGCGCAGCGACAAGGCCGCGCCAGGGGTCAGCTCAAGCCCAGGGGGCAAACCATGAGCACTTTGAGATGGAGCGCCATCGCACTGGCCGCGAGCCTCGCCGCTTGCTCCAGCAACAAGCGCTTGCCCGGCGACAACGAAGCCACGCTGGCCAGCTTGCGCGACCGCGTCGTGGCCATCGCGCCCGACAAGCCTGAAAACGCGCTGGTCGTGGCTGAAGCGCAGACCATCGCCGCCTACCGCCAGTTCCTGGAAGCCGCGCCCAACGCGCCGCAGCGGCCCGAAGCCATGCGCCGCCTGGGCGACCTGGAGATGGACAACGCCGACCGCCGCTCTGCCGACGCCGGGGGCGACCTGCCCGACTACAAGGCCGCCATCGCGCGCTATCAGGATTTTCTCAAGTCCTACCCGAACGACCCGCGCAACGACCGCGTGCTGTACCAGCTCGCGCGTGCCCAAGAGCAGAGCGGCGACCTCGAAACGGCCTTGAAGACGCTGACCCTCTTGGTGGCGCAGCACCCCGGCACCGTCCATGCCGACGAAGCGCACTTCCGCCGTGGCGAGATGCTCTTTGCCCTGCGCGACTACAAGCAGGCCGAGACGGCCTACGCCACGGTGCTGTCCGGCGGCGCACTGACTCAAACCCGCACGCCCTTCACCGAACGCGCGCTCTACATGCAGGGCTGGTCGCTCTACAAGCTGGCGCGGCTGGAAGACGGCCTGAAGTCCTTCTTCGGCGTGCTGGACCTGAAGATCGGGGCCCTGAGCCCGTCGGTGCGCGACGAGGCCAAACTCGAAGACCTGCGCGCACTCACGCGCGCCGACCGCGAACTGGTCGAAGACACCTTCCGCGTCATGAGCATCAGCCTGGCCACGCTGCAGGGCGCCGAATCGATCCCGCGCTACATCGACAGCCCCGTGCGCGACGGCTACCAGTTCCGCGTCTATCAGCAGCTCGGTGAGCTCTACATCAAGCAGGACCGCATCAAGGACGCGGCCGACACCTTTGCCGCCTTTGTGCGCCGCCAACCGCTGCACGCGCAGGCGCCACTTCTGCAGGCGCGGGTGATCGAGATCTATGCCGGCGCCGGCTTCGACAACCTGGCGCTGGAAGCCAAGAAGGACCACGTCGTGCGCTACGGCGCCGACAGCGAATTCCGCCGCGCCAACCCCAGCGGCTGGGCGCGGGCGCAGCCGCTGGTCAAGACCCACTTGGCGGAGCTGGCGCGTCACCACCACGCGCTGGCGCAGAAGAACAAGCAGCCCGCCGATGTGCAGGAAGCCGTGCGCTGGTACCAGGCGCTGCTGAGCGCATTCCCCACCGATGCCGACGCGGCGCAGAACCGCTTTCTGATGGCCGAGCTCTTGTACGAAGACCGGCGTTATGCGGTGGCGGCCGACGAGTTTGAACGCGTCGCCTACCCGAGCCGCCTGGACGCTGCCTCCCCGCGTGGCGCCGATGCCGGCTACTCGGCCCTGCTGGCCTACGCCGCGCTGGAAAAAGACGCCACCGACAAGGCGCCCTTGCAACGCCGTACGGTGGACAGCGCTCTGCGCTTTGCCGCCGCTTTCAGCAGCGACCCCCGTGCCGGTGCCGTGCTGATCAACGCGGCAGAGAAACTCTTCGTGCTGGGCGATGGTGAAAAGGCCGTCGCCGTGGCGCGGCAATCGCTGGCACTCACGCCGCCGCCTGCGCCTGAACTGCGCCGCGTCGCCTGGACGGTGGTCGCGCACCACAGCTTTGAACGCGCGGCGTTTGCCGAAGCCGAAGCCGCCTACGGCGAAGTGCTGGCGCTGACCGAAACGCGTGCGGCGGGTCGCAACGAACTCGTTGAACGCCAGGCCGCCGCGATCTACAAACAGGGCGAGATCGCACGCACGGCCGGCAACGCGCGCGACGCGGTCGGCCACTTTGCGCGCGTGACGGCGGTGGCCGCCTTGCCGGCGGACTCGGCCATCCGCGCCAGCGCGATGGTCGATTCAGCGGCTGCGCTCATCGGCCTGAAAGACTGGGACGCCGCCGCGCGCACGCTGGAAGACTTCCGCCGCCAGTACCCCACGCACCCGCTGCAGGCCGACGTGGCGCCGAAGCTCGCGCTGGCCTATCTGGAACTGGGCCGCAGCAGCCTGGCGGCGGCTGAATTCGAGAAGGTCGCGGCCACGGCCGCGCAGCCCGAACTGGCGCGCGGCGCGCTGTGGCAGGCGGCTGAACTGCACCAGAAGGCGGCCGACAAGGCAGCGCCGAAGTCGCCCGCACTGGCCACTGCCATCAAGGCCTGGGAGCGTTACGTGCAGGCCTACCCGCAGCCGCTGGAACCGGCCGTCGATGCGCGCTGGCACCTCGTCGCGCTGACCCAGCAAGACGGCCAATTGCCGCGCAGCACCGTCTGGGTCCGCGCCGTGCAGCAGGCCGATGCCGACGCCGGCGCGGCGCGCACCCCACGCACCCGCACGCTCGGCGGCCTGGCCACACTGCGGCTCGCCGAGCCGGTGCTGGACGCCTACAAGAAGATTGCGCTGATCGAGCCGCTGCAGAAGCAACTGAAGCTGAAGAAGGCGAAGATGGACGAGGTGCTGAAGGCCTACGCTGCGGCCGCCGACGTGGGTGTGTCGGAGGTCACCACCGCCGCCACCTTCCACACCGCCGCGCTGTACCAGGACTTCGGCAAGTCGCTGATCGGTTCACAGCGGCCGAAGAAGCTCAGCAAGATGGAACTCGAGCAGTACAACGTGCTGCTGGAAGAGCAGGCCTTCCCCTTCGAAGAAAAGGCGATTGACCTGCACGAGACGAACGCACGCCGTACGGCTGCGGGCCTGTACGACGCCTCGGTCAAGAGCAGCCTGGCGGAATTGGCAAAGTTGAAGCCGGTGCGCTACGGCAAGGCCGAGCGTGGCGACGCGTCGCTGGGCACCGATTTGGCCGCACTGCAAGCCGCGGCGGCAAAGTTGCCTGCATCAGCACCGGCATCGGCGCCGCTGCTGAATCAACTGGGGATCGCGCAGCGCCAGCAGGGCCAGTTCGAGCAGGCGAAGGCTTCCTACGAAGCCGCTATTGCCGCTGACCCCAAGGCGCCGCTGCCGCCGCTGAACCTGGCGATCCTGTACGACCTGTACCTGGGCGATGTGGCCAAGGCGCAAGTGCTGTATCAACGTTGTGTGGAACTGTCACCAGGTGATGCCACACAACTCAATCGTTGGCTTGCCGAGCTCAAGACACGCAAGCCGATGCCGAACAATCCTGCAGTGCCGGCCACCGCTGCGCCCGCATCGCCTGAAGCCACCACGGCCGTCGCCAGCCGCAAGGAGAAAGAATGAAGCTCGTCCTGTTCTGTCCCTTGCTGCTGCTGCTGTCGGCAGGCGGCGCATTCGCACAAGACCGCGCCGACATCGACCGCACGCAGATCATTGGCAACCGTGAACTGCCCAAGGTGCTGTACATCGTGCCGTGGAAAAAGCCGCTGCCGGGCCAGCTCTCGGGCCGCCCGGTGCAAAGCGTGCTGGACGAAGCGCTGTCGCCTGTGGACCGCGCCGTCTTCCGCCGCCAGGTGGACTACAACACCCAGGTTCAAGACCGCGCGCAGGCGGCGGCTGCCGAACCTGCAACATCGCCCGCACCCGCACCCGCACCCGCCGCCGCACCCGCACCAGCCCCGCGCTGACCCATCCCTCTTTTCTTGCCCGCTTCCGGAGTCCTTCCATGAACAGCTTCAACACCGTCGTCAAGTTCTTCGTCGACTGCGGCCCCTTTCTCTACCCCAGCCTTTTGATGATGGCGCTGGGTGTGGCCATCGCCATCGAGCGCTTCATGTTCCTGCGCCGCGCGCGCAGCGAAAACCGGAAGCTCTGGGACCAGGTGCTGCCGATGCTGCAAAGTGGCAAGTGGAAAGAGGTGCACCAGGTCACGTCCAACTCTGAATCGGCCATTGGCAAGATCGTGAGCAACGGTCTCACGCGCATGCAAAGCGCGCGCCGTCGCGAGGACATCGACAACGCGATGGAAGAAGGCATGATGGAAATCGTGCCGCGGCTGGAGAAGCGCACGCACTACATCGCCACCTTTGCCAACACCATCACCCTGGTGGGTTTGCTCGGCACCATCATCGGCCTCATCAAGGGCTTCACGGCGGTGGCGGCGGTGAACCCGGCGGAGAAAGCCGAGATGCTCAGCGCCAGCATTTCGGTGGCCATGAACAACACCGCCTTCGCGCTGATGGTGGCCATTCCCTTTCTGCTGATCCACGCCTTCCTGCAGGCCCGCGCCAGCGAGATCGTGGACAGCCTGGAAGCCGCCAAGATCACCTTCCTGAACCTGGTGCAGCGCCTGGCCGGTGAACAACTGACGACACGCGAACAGCGCAGCACCTGATGTCGGCTCGGCACCTTTCGATCAAGGACAACCGGCCATGAAACGACGCCGCCTGCGCAAGGAAGGCGCGCACCTGGAGATCACCGCGTTCATCAATTTGATCGTGGTGCTGGTGCCCTTCCTGCTGTCCACCGCCGTGTTTTCGCGCCTGGCGGTGCTGGACCTGAACCTGCCCGCGCAGCAGTCGGCGGTGGAGCAACTGAAGGGTAATGACCTGCAGCTGGAAGTGGTGATCCGCCGCGACGCCATCGAGGTCGGCGACCGCATCGGCGGCCTGATCCAGCGCATCGAGCGCAAGGGCGCCGAGCACGACCTGAAGGCTCTCGCGTCGCTGATGGTGGTGGTCAAGGCCAAGTTCCCCGACAAGACCGAATCCAGCGTGCTGGCCGAACCCGACACACCCTACGACGACCTGGTGCAGGTGATGGACACCGTGCGCTCGGCCGTCACCGCCGATGGCCCGAGGCTGATGCGCGCCGAGCTCTTCCCCAACATCTCCATCGGCGACGCACCCGTGCGGCGCCAGGCCGGGCCCGTGCCCACGGCACCCGCCGGCAAGGCCAGCAAAGGAACCAGCTGATGGCCACCCTGACCGCACGCGAGCGCCGCGCCGAACACCGCGCCCGCAGTGGCGCCACGATGGACATGAACCTCGTGTCGCTGATCGACGTCTTCACGATCCTGATTTTCTTCCTGCTGTCCAGCGCGGCCGGTGTGGAAACGCTCGTCAGCCCCAAGGCCGTGGACTTGCCGATGGCGATGGCCGAGAAAGCGCCCAAGCAGACCGTGCTGCTGGTGGTGGCCGGTGACGACATTCTGGTCGATGGCCGGCGCATCGCGTCGGTGGCGCAGGTGATGGCCGCGCCCGACGATGTGATCCCGACGCTGAAGGCCGAGCTCGACGTGCTGGCCACGCGCCAAGCCGTGCGCGCCGAGAACAAGGCCGACCAGCAAGCCGTGACCATCATGGCCGACAAGCAGATGCCCTACAGCCTGCTGCGCAAGGTGATGTTCACCTGTGCGCGCGCCAACTTTGCCGATGTGTCGTTTGCGGTGCGCAGGAGGGACGTCTAGTGACCGCGCTTGCCATGTCTGCGCTGGCGCCGATGGCCAGTTTCCGCGTCCCCACGCTGCCGTGGGCCACGTCGGCCGACGACGAAAAGCGCTTCCAGCGCATCGCACGGTGGGTGCTGATCGTCGTGCTGTTGCTGGGCATCCTGATGCCCTGGCTGCCGCTGCCGAAGCTGGAACGTTTGGAGGCGCAGCCGCTGCCGGCCCCAATCGCCAAGCTGCTGCTGGAACGTGCGGCAACGCCGCCCGCACCGCCCGTACCGCCAGCAAAAACGGAAGTCGCTGACGCCAGCAAACCCGAAGTTGCCAAGCCCGAAGCGGCACCCGACAAGCCGGCGCCCATCAAGTCGCAGAAGCCCAAGGAAGCGCCGGTGGCGGAAGCTCGCAAGCCCATCGAAGGCAAGCCGCCCGGTGAAGTGGCGCTGGACAACGCGCGCCGCAAGGCCAGTGGTGTCGGCCTGCTGGCCATGAAGGACCAGCTGTCCGAGATGACTGCAGCACCCGTGGCCGTGCAATTCAAGCAGGACATCAAACCCGGCCCCGGCGTCGGCACGGGTGTCGGCGTGGGCGTCGGCGCCGGTGTGGAAGCCGGCGTGCCGGTGCGCGCGATGATCACCAGCAATGCCACCAGGGGCAGCGGCGGCATCAACACCGCCGCCTACAGCAAGGACACCGGTGGCGGCGGCCTGGCCGGCCGCGGCACCACGCTGGTGGAAGGCGTGGCCGGTGGTGGTGGTGGCGGCGGCCCTGGCGGCGGCGGTGGCCGCGCGGGCGGTGGCACGGGCGACGGCAGCGGCGTCGGCGGTGGCAAGGGCGGCACGCTGCAGAAGAGCGGCAGCGGCAAGGCCAGCCGCAGCATCGAAGAGATCAAGCTCGTCTTCGAACGCAACAAGGGCGCCATCTACGCCATCTACAACCGCGCGCTGCGCGACGACCCGGCGTTGCAGGGCAAGGTGGTGCTGGAACTGAAGATCGCGCCCAGCGGTGAGGTGGCCGGGCTGCGCATCGTCAGCAGCGAATTGAAGGCCGAAGAACTGGAGAAAAAACTGCTGGCACGCATCCGCAGCTTTGACTTCGGGGCGAAGGACGTGGAAGCGATGGTGGTCACCTGGCCGGTGGACTTCCTGCCGTCGTAGTGGGGGCAAGCCAGCTCGCGATGCACCACTGCGCGGCCCAATAGCTGGCCAGGATCCACAGGTTCGCCAGCGGCAGCGGGCTGGCGAACTTGTTGGTGGCCAGCAAGGCGTCGGACAGCATGAAGAGGGCGCCACCCAGCGCCAGCACGCGGCCACGCTGTTTGTCATGCTGCGTGCCACCCCGCCAAACCACCGCAGCTTGTGCGGCCATAGCGGACAGGCACAACACATAGGCCACCACCGGCGCCCGCAACGCACCCGGCACGCCCGGCCACAGCAGCGCCAGGATGACGGCAGCCAGCAGGCCGTAACCCACAAAGGCCGGTGGCCAGGCGGCCAGCCGCCTGGTTGTCGTGAAAGCCTTCAAGTAGGCCAGGTGCGCCAACAGGAAGCTCACCAGTCCGGGCAGAAAGCCCTGCTGCGGCCACAGCAGCGCCACGTCGCCCAACCAAGACAGCGCGAGGCCCATCAGCACCCAACGCCGCTGCACAGGCTGGTCCAGGCCGCGTGGCCAGGCATAGGCGATCACGAGCAAGGTCGTCAGCGGTTTGAAGATGAAGTTCAGTGCCGGCATGCCTAGCGCCCAGGGCGCGGCGCTGATGGCCAGCATGGCGCAGACCACTGCCGCAGCGGCCAGCCGGTGCGCGTGCGCGGTGGGCTGCAGACCCATCTTCAGCCGCCGGTGGCGGGTGCAGCCGCCACCTTGGCCGCCATTGCGTCGCGCATCTTCTTCAGCCTTTCGCGCGGGTCTTCCTTGGCCTTGGCTTCATCGAGCTTCATCTCGGCAATGAAGCGGCTGGGCACCCCCACCACGGTGTCGCGGCCCTTCTTGCGCCGCCGCAGCGTGCTCACCGCCAGCGTGTGCTGCGCGCGCGTGACGCCCACGTACATCAGGCGGCGCTCTTCTTCCAGGCGCTCGGATGTCATCTCAGCGTCACCACTCTTGAAAGGCAACAAACCTTCATTGATGCTGGCCAGGATCACGTGCGGCCATTCCAGCCCCTTGGCGGCGTGCAGTGTGGACAGCGTCACCACGTCCTGTTCATCACCACGGTCAGCCAGGCTGATGATGACGCTGATGGTCTGCGCCACTTGCAGGACACTCTGGCGTTCGCTTTCAAACTGCCCACCGTCCTGCGTGATCTCGCCACCGCAGCGGCGCGCCATCCAGTCGATGAAATCCAGCACGTTGCTGTAGCGCGCGGCGGCCAGCTTTTCGCTGTCTTCGCTGTCGTGCAAGTGCTGTTCATAGCGAATTTCCTTCAACCAACTGAGCAGCAACGCCTTGGCGTCTTCTGCGCCTGTGGTGTGCGCGGCGCGGTGCTGCAGCTCATTCACCTCGCGGCCGAATTCGTGCAATGCGTCGATCGCCTTGCCCTTCAGCGCAGCGGACAGGCTGGGTGAAAACAGGGCTTCGAAAAGGCTGACTTTCCACTGCGAAGCAAACTCGCCCAGGGACGCCAGCGTCTGGTGCCCGATGCCGCGTTTGGGCGTGGTCACGGCGCGCAGGAAAGCGGGGTCATCGTCCTGGTTGACCAGCAGCCGCAGCCAGGCGCAAAGATCCTTGATCTCGGCACGGTCGAAGAAACTTTGGCCGCCCGAGACCTTGTACGGGATCTGCGCCGCGCGCAGTTTCTGCTCGAACACTCGGGCCTGGTGGTTGGCGCGATAGAGCACGGCGAAGTCGCTGAAGTTCAGTGTCGCGCCGCTGCTGGATCCGCCACTGCGCAAGGTCTGGATGCGCGCCACGGCACGTTCTGCTTCGTGCTCTTCGCCGTCGCATTCCAGCACGCGCACCGGGTCGCCATCACCCAGGTCGCTCCAGAGTTTCTTCTCGAAGATTTTCGGGTTGCCGGCGATCACCGCATTGGCCGCGCGCAGGATGTGGCCGGTGCTGCGGTAGTTCTGCTCCAGCGCAATCACCTTCAGCTGCGGATATTCCTGCGGCAGGCGCTTCAGGTTGTCGATGGTGGCGCCACGCCAGCCGTAGATGCTCTGGTCGTCGTCGCCCACCGCGGTGAAGAGTGCGCGTGGGCCCACCAGTGCTTTGAGCAGTTCGTACTGCACGGCATTCGTGTCCTGGTACTCATCGACCAGGATGTGGTGGAACTGCTCCTGCCACTTCGCGCGCGCTGCTTCGTCACGTTGCAACAGCACCAGCGGCAGCTTGATCAGGTCGTCGAAGTCCACCGCCTGAAAGGCTTGCAGCCGTTCCTGGTACAGGCGCATCACACGTGCCGCCACATGTTGGTCATCATCTTCTGCGGCCACCTCAGCGCCATCCGCATCCAGGCCCTGGTTCTTCCACAGGCTGATGGCCCACTGCCAGCGCCGCGCCAGCGCGTTGTCGGTGCAACCACCGGCATCACGCAGCACACCCAGCACGTCGTCGCTGTCCAGGATGCTGAAGTTGGGCTTCAAGCCCACCTTCGTGCCATCGGCGCGCAACATGCGAACACCCAGGCTGTGAAAGGTGCTGACTGCCAGGTCCTTGGCCGCGCGCGGGCCAACGAGCGCCTTGGCCCGTTCACGCATTTCCTGCGCCGCCTTGTTGGTGAAGGTGATGGCCGCGATCTGCTTCGGCAGCAGGCCATGCTGCAACAGCCGCGCGATCTTGTGGACGATGACGCGCGTCTTGCCGGAGCCGGCACCGGCCAGCACCAGGCATGGGCCTTGCAGGTGATGCACGGCCTGCATCTGGGCGCTGTTGAGCGTCGCGGGTGCGGCTTGTGGGTTGGGGGTGTTCATGGGGCGGCGGATGATAGCGAAGGCCGCCACAGCGCAGCGCTCAAGCCTGCCCGGACCCGCCTTTGCCGCCCCAATCTGCAAACGCCGTCAAGCGTTCAAGAACCCCAAATTCCGCGCACCCACACTGAAGTTAGCCAGATTCGGAAACACATCCGCAATCTGCGCATCCGACAGCCCAAACCACCGCGCCAACGTCGCGCCCAGTTGGTCCACCGACGTGCCCGGCAGCATCGCGCCGTTGCCCAGCTGATCCGGGCTGCCGTCGAAGTTGTTGTTGCTGGCGTTCTTCAGGGCCACTGTCGGGAAGCGGCCATACAAGTCGCCGCCGCGCACTGCCCCGCCCAGCACAAAGTGGTGGCTGCCCCAGCCGTGGTCGGTGCCGTCGCCGTTGCTGGTGAAGGTGCGGCCGAAGTCGCTGCCGGTGAAGGTGGTGACGTTGTTGCGCGCACCCAGGTTGCCGATCGCCGTGTCGAAGTACTGCAGGGCGTGCGACAGCTTTGCCATCAGGTCCGAGTTGTTGCGGTTTTGCAGGTCATGGCTGTCGAAGCCGCCCATGCTGACGAAGAACACCTGGCGCTTGACGCCGGTGACGCCGCGGAGGCCGGCGTCCACCATGCGTGCCACCACTTGCAGCTGCTGGGCCAGCGCGTTGCTGGCGGTGGCGCCGGTCAATGGGTTGTCGTAGCGCAGCTTGGGGTCGTTGTTGGCGCTGTAGGCCACGCCGGTGACGGGTGGCGTGCCAACGGTGGAATCGCTGGCCGGGTTGAGGGCGGTACGCAGGACGGTTTCGGCGCTGATGGAACTGGCGCCAACGGCGGCCATGTCGGCTTCAAAGACATGCGTGCCGCGGCTGGCCGCGCTGATGCGGTTGAGTGCGGTGGCCACGTTGCTGTTGCCATAGACGTTGCCGTTGGTGTCCGCGCCCAGGCGGATAGCGCCGTTGGTTGAGACTTGGTACTGCCGCACCGTTTGCCCCGACAACCAGACCGCGTTGCCCGACGCCGACACAGCCGTAAAGGCCGTGCGCGTGTTCTGCGCTGCCAGCATGTCACCCATGCGCCCACCCCAGCCGCGCGTGGTGCCTTCGGGGCCTAGGGACTGCCAGGTGTTTTGCTGGTCGTTGTGGGAGAAAAGGCTGGCCGGTTTGGGGTGCGACGTGGTGCCGTACTGCGCCTTGGTGGTGGGCAGGATCAGCGGGCCGATGTTGGGCAGGATGGCCAGGCGGCGGTCGGTGTTGAAGAGTATCTGCAGGCTGCCCATCAGCGGGTGCAGCGCGAAGGTGCGGCCCTGTGCGTTGATGGGCGTGATCGGCAGCACGCCGCCCAGCCGTGCTGGCGAGCCGGCCGCGGCCGTGCCCACGGACGCGACCCCAGGGGCCAGCAGTGCGATGGAGTCGGGCGCCTGGTTGCGGGTGGTGGAATAGGCCGTCCAGCTGGCGCTGTCGGTGGGCAGGATCATGTTGTAGGCGTCGTTGCCACCGAAGAGGAAGACGCAGACCAGCGCGCGGTAGTCGGTGGCGGTCTGCGCCGCCACGTTGCCGGCGGCTAGCAGGTTCAGCGCCAGCGGTGCGCCGCTGCCGGCGATGGCACCCATCGCGCTGGCGTGGCGCAGGAAGAGTCGGCGCGCACTGTCCATCGGGTGGCTTCGGAGGAAGATGTTCTTGTTCACGGTTCGGTCCTCACTGCTGAATCTGGAATTCAGGCGACGCCAGCACCAGCAAGATCGCCGCGTTGACGCGCGAGCGCTTGGCGTTATCCACGCTCGACTGGTTGCCCAGGTTGGCGTTGAGCGCGGGAATGGCGATGGTGCCGACGGCAGTCACGATCTCGGCTCGCAGCGCCGCGGTGGTGTTGCCCGTCGTGTAGCCATACGTCAGCTTGCTGAGCACCAGGTCCACCAGCGCCGCCGCGTCGGTGGACGCTGCCAGCTCAGCGGCGAAGTTGCCCTGCAGGTCGCGCCGGTTGCGCACCACACCGGCCACGGTGCCGTTGAACTGGCCGACGCCGCTGGCGACGTTGTCGCGCATGAAATTGACGTAGCCGGCGGCGCTGGTCTCATGGGCGATCTGCATCTCGGGTGTCACCAGGCTGCGGCTGGCGGCGCCGCTGCCTGGGTTGACGTAGCCGGGCCGGTAGAAGTTGAAGACCGAAGGCGAACGCATCGGCGACTGGCCCAGCGACGTGGCGGTGGGGTCTGTGCTGCCGACCTTGAAGTAGCCGGTGTCGCTGGTGTGCGAGAAGGCGCGCATGAAGGCCGAAAGCCGCAGCACCGGTTCACGCACCTTGCCCGATGTGTCGGACCGCTGGCGTGCCTCGGCGTGCATCAGGATGGCCTTGACCACGGCCTTCATGTCACCCCGCACACCCGAGCCGTTGTTCGCAAACACCCGTGCCACGTCGCGCACATAAGTAGGGCTCGGGTTGCTGGTGACCAGGCGCTGGATCAGCTGGCGGCCGATGAAGGGCCCGACGTTGGCATGCGCGGCCAAGGTGTCCAGGGCAGTGGAGAGGCTCGCGGTGGGGTTGGACGTCGTCTGCACCGGGACCACCGCGCTGAGGAAGCGCTTCTCTTCCGTGCTGTGGTACTGCGGGTAGCCCACCATCGCCTTGAAGCTGCGGTCGGGGTCCGAACTGTTGTTGTTGCTGCCCGAGAAGAAGCAGTTGTTGTCTGGCCAGTCGGGGCAGGCGTAGCTGAAGCCGGTGAAGACACGAGCGAGACCAGAGATATCGGATGGCGTGTAGGTGTCGATGCTGGCCGCGCCGCCGGTCGTGCGTGCGCTGCCGTCCTCGTTCAGCTCGACGAGGCCGATGGAGAAGAGCTGCATCACCTCGCGGGCGTAGTTTTCGTCGGGCACACGGCCGCTGCGCGGGTCGGCTTTCTGGTTCTTCAGGTGCGACAGGTAGGTGCCCATCATCGGGTGGCGCGACACCGATTCCAGCAGCTGGCGGTAGGTCATCAGGCCGTCGCTGCCCAGCATGTCCAGCCACTGGGCCACGGCGCGCGGGTTGTTGGCGACGTTGTCTTCGACCATCGAAATCACGAAGATCTGCGACAGCGCAAACACCGTGCGCTGCCTGAGCTGGTCGGGGCCGGCGAGTGCTTGTTTCCAGAAGGTCTCGAAGAGCTGGTCCTGACCGGCACTGCTGTTGGCGTTGGCCGCCTTGATCTCGGCGTCGCGCGCTTCGACATGGCTGCGGTGCGACACGGCGGGCAGCGCCAGCTGTTCGTCGATCCAGGCGGCGTAGCCGACGGCCATGACACGGGTGATGTCGGCGTCGGTGGGGCCGAAGGTGGCTTGCGTGAGGAAACGCGCCGCTTCGGCGCGCGTGGCGGGCTTTTCCACCACCACCGGCGGTGGTGGCTCGGGCGCAGTGACGGTTTCGCTGCTGCTGCCGCCGCCGCCGCAGGCGGCCAGCAACAAGGTCAGCAGCAGCGCGGCAAGGGTGCGCGGGTTGGGCATGAAGGTCACAGGAGGCTCCCGGCAGCGGGTTTGGGCAGTGGGGCAATGGTGCAAATGGGACATCGGCAGCGCGTGCGCCGCTTGGGCGCACCCCGCAAGTACAGACAGCAGGTGCAGCCAGCAGATTGTTCGCCAGCGCCTGTCACCAGCGGCAAGATCGATTCTCGACCCGGCCTCGCTCACGTTTCGTGAAATCTGCGCGCTGGGCGCTCACCCTTACCGTTGGATGCGAATGAAACGTGCCAAGCAGAATACGCCTAGAGCGCCGGCGCGAGCCGCCGCCGCGCCAGGTCCACTGCCATGTGTTGGCGCTGCGCCCAGTCCTGCAACTGGTCTTCACCAATGCGTCCGACGTTGAAGTACTGCGCCTGCGGATGCGCCATGTAAAAGCCGCTGACGCTGGCGGCCGGCGTCATGGCCAGGCTCTCGGTCAGCGCCATGCCCACATCGCCCGCCATCAGCACGCGGAACATGTCGGCCTTCACGCTGTGGTCGGGGCAGGCCGGGTAGCCGGGTGCGGGGCGGATGCCGCGGTACCGTTCGGCAATCAACTGTTCGCTGCTCAGCGCCTCGTCCGGTGCATAACCCCACAAGTCGGTGCGCACACGCTGGTGCAGGCGCTCTGCAAACGCTTCCGCCAGGCGGTCGGCCAGGGCCTTAAGCATGATGGCGCTGTAGTCGTCATGGTCGTCGGTGAACTGCTTTTCCTTCTTCTCCAGACCCAGGCCCGAGGTGACGGCGAAGAGGCCGATGTAGTCTGCGGGCCCACCCTTCGGCGCGATGAAATCGGCCAGGCTGCGGTTGGGGCGCTTCAGTTTCCCATCTGGCCCGTCCACCACCGGCCGCTCGGTCTGCAGCCGCAGCGGGCTCCAGCGCATGGCGACTTCGCTGCGCGATTCGTCGGTATAGATCTCGATCGTGTCGTCGTCCACGGTGGCCGCCGGCAGCAGCGCGATGACGCCACTGGCCTGCATCCAGCGGCCTTCGATGGCGCGCTGCAGAAGCCGCTTGCCGTCGCTGAACACCCGCTGCGCTTCATGGCCCACAACCTCGTCGCGCAGGATGTCCGGGAACTTGCCGGCCAGGTCCCAGGTCTGGAAGAACGGCGCCCAGTCGATGCAGGTGGCCAGTTCCGCCAAGTCATAGTTCTTGAAGACGCGCCGGCCGATGAACTTGGGCGCGGGTGGCGTGTACGCGGTCCAGTCAATTGCCGCCTTGTTGGCGCGCGCGGCGGCCAAGGTCACCAGCGGCGTGACTTTCTTTTTGGCATGCTGTTCACGCACACGGTCGTAGTCGGTGCGCAGTTCCTGGATGAACTTTTCGGCGCGTTCGTCGGACAGCAGATCCGAACACACGCCCACGCTGCGCGACGCGTCGGGCACATAGACGACCGGCCCTTCGTAATGCGGCGCGATCTTCACGGCGGTGTGCACGCGGCTGCAGGTGGCGCCGCCAATCAGCAGCGGGATCTTCTTGATGCGGAAGTAGTCGTCGCGCTGCATCTCGCCAGCCACGTACTGCATCTCTTCCAGGCTCGGCGTGATCAGGCCGCTCAGGCCGATGATGTCGGCGCCTTCGACGCGCGCCTTCGCCAGGATGTCCTGGCACGGCACCATCACGCCCATGTTGACGACTTCGAAGTTGTTGCACTGGAGCACGACGGTGACGATGTTCTTGCCGATGTCGTGCACGTCGCCCTTCACGGTGGCGATGACGATCTTGCCCTTGGCCTTGGCTTCGCCGCCGGCATCGACCAGCGCCTTCTTTTCGGCCTCAATGTAGGGCAGCAGGTGGGCCACTGCGCTTTTCATCACGCGCGCGCTCTTCACCACTTGCGGCAGAAACATCTTGCCCTGGCCGAAGAGGTCGCCGACGACGTTCATGCCGGCCATCAGCGGGCCTTCAATCACGTGCAGCGGGCGCCCGCCCGTGGCCTGGATGGCCTGCCAGGCTTCTTCGGTGTCCACCGTGATGAATTCCGTGATGCCGTGCACCAGCGCGTGGCTCAGGCGCGTGTTGACGTCGTTGTTGCGCCAGGCCAGTTTGGCCGTGTCGTCCTTCGACAGGCCCTTGGCGCTTTCGGCCACTTCCACCAGCCGTTCGCCCGCATCAGGGCGGCGGTTCAGCACCACGTCTTCCACGCGTTCACGCAGCACCGGTTCCAGGTCGTCGTACACGCCCACCATCCCGGCGTTGACGATGCCCATGTCCAGCCCCGCTTGAATGGCATGGAACAGGAACACGGTGTGGATCGCTTCGCGCACGGCGTCGTTGCCGCGAAAGCTGAACGACACGTTGGAGACGCCGCCGCTGACCTTGGCGCCGGGCAGGTTGGCCTTGATCCAGCGCGTGGCGTTGATGAAATCGACCGCGTAATTGTTGTGCTCTTCGATGCCGGTGGCGATGGCGAAGATGTTGGGGTCGAAGATGATGTCCTCGGCCGCAAACCCCACCTCGTCCACCAGCACGCGGTAAGCGCGCGCGCAGATCTCGACCTTGCGTTCATAGGTGTCGGCCTGGCCCTTTTCGTCAAAGGCCATCACCACCGCCGCAGCGCCGTAGCGGCGCACGAGGTTGGCCTGGCGCTTGAACTCAGCCTCGCCTTCCTTCATCGAGATCGAGTTGACGATGCCCTTGCCCTGGATGCACTTGAGGCCCGTTTCGATGACGCTCCACTTGCTGCTGTCGATCATGATCGGCACCCGCGCGATTTCGGGTTCACCGGCGATGAGCTTCAGGAAACGCTCCATCGCGGCGGCCGAGTCCAGCATGGCTTCGTCCATGTTGATGTCGATCACCTGGGCGCCGTTTTCGACCTGCTGGCGGGCGACCGCCAAGGCGTCCTCATAACGCCCTTCAAGAATCAGCTTGGCAAAGGCTCGGCTGCCGGTGACGTTGGTGCGTTCGCCGATGTTGACGAAGAGCGTGCCGGGCTGGATCAGCACGGGTTCCAGGCCGGACAGGCGCATCGGCTGGACGTTGGGTGTGGGGGCTGTCATGGCTCAACTCCAAGGGGTGGAGTGAGCGCCGTTGCAAGCCGCAGCAGGCTGCCGTGGCGTTCCGAGCCTGGTAGGGTGGCCGTGTGACCCGCCCCATTGCAACGCTCCTCGGAAGGCTGCGAATTCTACCGAACCCGTCGAGCCGTCCAGCGTGAAGTGGTGCCGCGATGGCCTGCGCGGCCTGCTGCTACCGGGTGCTCTGCCGGGTGCTACCTGCTGTGTGACGTCAGCCGCGCCAGCGCCCCTGCCGCGCTGATGCCCGGCCCCAATGGCTTCGCTGCCGCCGGTGCGCGTGCTGGCGCCGTGGCGCTGTCCTCATCCAGCCCCGCAGCCGTCTCCTGCGGCAGTGTTGCCGCGCTGTCGCCGCCGTGCCGCATGGCCACACCCACGGCCAGGATGTCGATCACCAGCAGGTGCAGGATGCGGCTGACCATCGGCACCTGCGTGGTCACGTTTTCGACGTGGTCCACGATCAGCGCCACGTCGGCCTTGCGCGCCAGTGCGCTCTGGCTGGCGGTGATGGCCAGCACGGCGGCGCCGCGTTGGCGCGCGGTTTCGGCCACCGCCAGCAGTTCGTCGATGCGGCCGCTGCTGCTGATGATGACGACCACATCGGTGGCCTTGAGCACATTTGCCGACAGCACCTGCAGCCGCGCCTCGGTGACGCTGCTGCATGGCACGCCGAAGCGCAGGAACTTGAACTGCGCGTCATCGGCCACCACGCCGTAGTGACCCACCGCGTAGAACTCGATGCGCTGGGCGCCGGCCAGCAGGTCGATGGCGCGCGCCAGCGTGTCGCGATTGAGCTGGTCGCGCACCTGCAGGATGGCGCTGGCGGTGTTGGAGAGCACCTTCACGCCCAGCTCCAGCATGCTGTCTTCGCCGGTGACCTGGGTGTGTGTCAGGGGCACGGTGGCAGACAGGCCCGAGGCCAGGCGCAACTTGAAGTCGCTCAGGCCTTCGCAGCCCAGCGTGCGGCAGAAGCGGATCACCGTCGGCTGGCTGACCTGCGCCGCGCGGGCGATGTCCGCAATGGGGTCGCCCAGCGCAGAGCGCGGATGCGCCAGCACGTGGTCGGCCACACGCCGTTCTGCCGGCGAGAGGCTGTCCAGCGAGCGCTTGATCTGGCTCAGGATGGCCGAGCCGTGGTCGGCGTGCAGGCTGAGCAACTGCGCTCCGAGGATCGCCGATGCGCCGGTGAAGGTGGCGTGTTCGGCGGTGATCACGTAAGTGGGGATCGCCTCGACGTAGTCGCTGAAGCGGCCCTTGTCTTCAAAGCGGGCGCGGAAGGCCGAGCGGTCAAAGTAGGCGCCCAGCCGCGGCACGATGCCGCCGCCGATGTAGATGCCGCCCAGCGCGCCCAGCGTCACCGCCAGGTTGCCGGCCACGGTGCCCAGCATCGCGCAAAAGGCGTCCAGCGTCTCGGCGCAGATGGGGTCGCTGCCTTCCAGGCCGCGTCGCGTGATCTCGGGTGCCGACAGCGCCAGCGGTGCGAGGCCCGCATGCGCGCGCAACGCGCGCTGGATGAGTTCAAGGCCAGGGCCCGAGAGCAGCCTTTCGTGAGACAGGTGCGCAAACGACTGCAGGCCGTAGCGCAGGATGGCGATCTCACGTTCATCGCGCGGCGAAAAACTGGCGTGGCCGCCTTCCGTGCCCAGCGCCACCCAGCCCTCGGCGGCCGGGATCAACCCGCTCACGCCCAGGCCCGTCCCTGCGCCCAGGAGCCCCACCACGCTGCGGTCGCGGGCCAGCCCGCCACCCACCTGGCGGCGCTGGTGCGGCACCAGGCGCGGCAGTGACATGGCCAGCGCGGTGAAGTCGTTCACCACCACCAGGGTTTCCAGGCCCAGCCGCTGGCGCATCTGTTCAATGGAAAACTGCCAGTGGTAGTTGGTCATCCGCACTTCAACTCCTTCCACCGGGTTGGCGATGGCGATGGCCGCGTGCTCGAAGGGCGCCACCTGTCCTGGCGGCAGGCCCGCCAGGTAGGCGCTGACGGCGGCGTAGAAGTCGGCGTGTTCGGCGCAGCGCAGCGACGCCGTGTGCTGGAAAACACCCGGCGCTGATTCGACGGTGAAGCGGGCATAGGTGCCGCCGATGTCGGCCAGCAGGCGCGGGCTGTCGAATGGGATCATGGTGCGTAAGGCGAAAAGGCGCGGCAGTGATCGTGGGGCGCCTGTCGGCACCCTGCGGAGCGTGCATTGTGTGCGCGCCGACGCGGTCCTTCGCTATCCGGGTTGCTGTAACTTCACTACAGTGCAGGCGCAAAAACGCCGTCCCAACTTGGAATAGGTGAGCCGTCGGGTGATGCGCTCTTGTCCCGAGGTTGTAGTTTTGCTACCGTTCTGTCTTTCTTGGCGGTCCGCGGCATGAGGCGGGGGGGGG